>Ga0334900_1000042_pt1 | contig 234905 bp, 215 predicted proteins | sample GraSluR3_MG_2_FD_207231 | JGI IMG/M metagenome (GOLD analysis project Ga0334900, IMG submission 207231) | Sludge microbial communities from methane-producing bioreactor in Wageningen University, Netherlands - Granular Sludge_31_08-R3 | ecosystem: Engineered > Bioreactor > Anaerobic >... | reverse complement strand
CCACCAAAAAACACCCGCCCTATATTTTCTGAAATCTGATTACTTATGACTTTGATTATACATGTTATCCGGTGATGCTTGTTGCTTTTTATGGTAGTGTTGTTGCCTTTTCTCTTGAAATAGTTGCATTCTCTGTTGCATTTTTTGCTGGTGTTGAGCAGCTTCTTGCTTGAGTATTGCTTTCTGTTCAGGTGTCAGTGTTGCTTTCAGGTCAGCTATACCTTCTATTCTGATACGGTGTATCTGGTTTTGAAGATTTGATACTTTATCCTGCTGGTTTAATAACTGGGCTTTAGAGACATCAGGGTCAAACATCTGTTCCATTAGTTTCTGGCGTTCTGTTTTTAGCTGGTTTCTAATGCCTTCCATCTGTGTTTTAGAAGCTTCTTTTTTTGCTTTCAGCTGGTTTTTTTGCTCTTCAGTGAGGTTGAGTTTTTGTAGCATGCCGATCATGCCACCATGGTGTTTGTGTGTTCCGGGTTTCATTTTGTGTGGGCCGCCCATACCTGAGTGTTTTTGATGCATACCCATGCCGGGTTGTTGATTATCTGGTGGTTGAGCTGAAGCCATTTGAGGTGCCAGGCTGATGGTTATTAAGCCTGCGAGTAATAATCCAAAAAACTGTTTTTTCATTGTTTTAAATCTCCTTAAGAAAGTGTTATACTTGTTATATGGGTTTTAAGTTTGTCTTTAAGTGTTTTGCGTGCGTTAAAGAGGCGTGATTTTACGGTTCCTACTGGGCAATTAGATATTTTAGCGATTTCTTCATAGCTGAATTCTTCTATATCGTGCAGAATGATAGCAAGTTGCTGGTTTTCAGGTAGTTTTTTAATCTCTTTTAAAACAAGGTTTTGTTCTGTTGTCAGGTTGAGGTGTCCTTCTATATCAGAGTCTTGTTCTGATATGATCTGGTTTAAGTTTTTGTCTTCTATGCTAACTACTTTTTGTTGATAGCGTTTGTTGCTCCGGAGTTTGTCTTTGCAGGTATTGATGGCGATACTGCATAGCCATGTTGAAAAACTGGAATTGCCTTTAAACGTTTTTATTGCTCTGAAAGCTTTTATGAAGGCTTCCTGGCTGATATCATCTAAATCTTCTACAGATTGAGTAAACCGGTATATTACAGCTCTTACTCTGGATTGATGAAGCCTGACCAGTGCTTCAAAAGCCTTCAGGTCATTCTTTTTCTGTGTTCTTTTTATAAGGTCTTTTTCGTTTATAGTCATTCTTTATAACTTATCCAGATCGAGTAAGCCCCATTCATCGGTTGGCAGACCGGCTTCTGCTAGAATAGAGGTGTCTTGATTATAGATTATGTAGTCATAATCAGATATATAGGTATCGGTAATTTCAACATTATCAGTACTTAAGCTGATGCTATCTGGCCTGGATCCATTAATATTAATGATGATAACACCTGCAAGTATTAGAGATATTACTCCTGCTGCAATGTATTTGTAGTTGTTTAGTAGTATTGTTTTATTGGATGTTTTTTCAGATTCCAGTTGTAGTATTATTTCTGAAGCAAATGAATCTCTGGCTTCAGGTATGCTGATTTTTTGCAGGCTTTGAACAGCTTTCAACGTATTTTGGAGTTCTTGAAGCTCTTGATTGCAGCTTTTGCAGGTTTTAAGGTGCACAAGAAGCTCTTCTTTTTCGATATTTTCGATATTGTTATCGAGCAAATCGTTTAGCTGTGTTATAAAGTTGTCACAATTTTTGTTCATTTTCTTATGCTCCAGATCTTTTAGTCTTTTGACGCACTGGAGTATGAATATGTTCACAGATGTTAAGAAATGTTAAGCACTTCTTCGAGGTTGCCTGTTTGAGTGATTTCAAAGAGTTTCTTTTCGTAGATATCCAGTTTTTCCGGGGTATATTGCCTGAAGTGTTCCATGGCAGCAGGCAGTTTAATCTGGCTGGTTGTTTTAAGATCTTTAAAATGGTTATTTAGCTCTACAAATTCTTTATACAGGTTACTGAATTCTTCCAGCCTTGCTGGTAGTTTGCTTTTTCTTTTCAGGTAAAACTGTATATCTTTGTTGAGCTTTTTGTATAGTTCTTGAATTATTTTAACTTCGAGTGTTAGATCTGCGTTGTCTTTTTCGTGATCCGGAAGTTCAAGAATGTGGTTGCCTTCAATTGTTGCTGGCGGGTTATTATACTTACTTGCCAGAACGCTTCCATATGCCACACATCCATAATAAATATATGTAATAGTTGTTAGAGGCTTGAGAAAGCTTGTTTCTAATTTTATTACTTGAAATTTTCTCTGGTTGTGTGACTTTAGCCTTGATATGTGGTTTATCTGTTCAAGGTTTGATTCGTTGAGTCCCGGGTTATAGTTTGCAAATCCGGGGTCGAAGCTGACACAGGTGCAGTGTGTATCTTTCATTTCTCGTCTTTCTTGTGAAATTTTTGTATTACCATGAAATCTATTTTATACTTTACCTCAAGTGAGCTTTTTTTTAATGAGCTTCATTGGTGAATAAGTTATTTAGAGGTAGTTCTATTTAAAAAAAACATGAGAAAATTTAATTAGGTTAACCTTTAAGTTTTAATTTTAGGCATTTCATAATTATTTTGGGAAACGATTAAGTTGAAAGTAGTTGGCTACTTATGTTCTTCAATAGCAGGTAAGACTGATAAGTCTCTGGAACTTAAGATTCAGAGAGAACAGATTGAAAAATATTGCCGTGAACACGATTTTCAGATAGTAAGGTATTATACTGATCAGCCAGATACCTCAGATAACAAGCGTTCTGCACTTGAAGAAATAGTCAAAGATGCTGTAAATAATGAATTCGATCGGGTAGTACTTCTGAAATTTGATCGCCTGGGCTATGATAAAAATGTAAGATTGTGGCTTTTTAAAGAATTAGAGAAAAACAGGGTGGATGTATTTTCTCTTACCGAGCAGTCTGTTCTGAGAGATCCGGCAAAAGAAGATAATCAGGCAAAAATTAACCTTGTACTAAGAAGAGTCAGAGATATACCATCTTTACCTGAAGTTGTGACGAAGGTTATGGAGCTTGTAAGTAATCCTACATCTTCAGCAGCTGAACTCAGTAAGGTAATAGCACATGATCCTGGCTTGACAACAAGAGTTTTAAGGCTTGTAAATTCGGCTTATTATGGTTTTCCAAAGCAAATAAGCTCGGTGCAGCAGGCTATTATGATACTGGGTTTTACAACGATGAGGGGGCTGGTGCTTTCTACCAGCATATTCAAGATTTTTACCCCTAAAGAGTCTAAGCTGGGCAAAACGATTGATTATAAAAGATTCTGGAAACATTCTATTTCAACTGCTCTTGCATCAAAGCTGGTTGCAGTAAATGCAGGTCTTTCAGAGGGTGGAGATGCTTTTAGTTGTGGTATCCTGCATGATATAGGTAAGGTCGTTTTTGATCAGTATGATCATTCTTCTTATGTTGAGGTCTTTAAATCTCTGAAACCTTATTATACTGCGGCAGAATTTCTTGATGCTGAAGATAAAATCATTGGTATTACACATTCTGAGATAGGTTATCGTGTTGCTGACAAGTGGAACCTGCCTGTTAACCTTTCAGAGTCGATTAGATGTCACCATAATCCTATGGAATCAGTCTCTCATACCCGTCTTGTTTGCGTTGTCTATCTGGCTAACAATATTGTTAATATTATTGAAAGCCCATATCCTGTTGTGTCTATGGATAAGTTTATTCCAGATGTATTACAATATCTCAATATTGATGAAGATAAACTCTATTACCTGTATAATTTATGCAAGGATGAAATTGAAAAAGGTGGAGAGTTAGAATCTTTCTTCGATCAGGTTTAATGAGGTTTAAAAATGGTTTCAGACCATCATAGCTCAAATATATCTGAATTAAGTGTTATTTATGAGATATCAAGCTCTATAAAGAGAAATCTAAAGATAAACCATTTGTTGGAAGTTGTTTATGATATTTTAAATGCTTATATGGGTATAGATGATGTATGTTTATGGTTGAAAGATCCTAATGAAGGCTTATTCAAGCAGGTATTTAGTAAAAAGAATGTGTTTGAACCAGCTTTCATTAACACTATTAATGCTACCGGCAGCCTTGAACAGTCTTTAATGAGCGAAAAATTGATGTTTGTTACTCCTGAATCAAGGTTGTTGAGCATTGATTGTTTTGATCAAAATAACCTGAAAATTATTCCAGATGAATTCAGTCTTCTTTTGCCTGTCGTAGAAAAAGGTTCTATTGAGGGTATTTTAGGTATATTTAGTTCTTCTCAGCCAAGAAAAGAGATAACAACAGAGTCTTTGATAATGCTTTCTGTTTTGGGGATACAGGTTTCAGCTGCTGTTATTTATGATAAGCTTAATAAAAAGATTATGACAGAGATTGAAATGTCTTCTGCAACTAAAGAAATAGCTAAAATCATAGAAACACAATATGAACTCAAATATGTAGTGCCTATTATGGGTGAAATACTTGATAAATATCTTCCGAATGCGCTTGTATATATGTTTATTAGAAATTCAGAGAATGATCTTGAGCTATTCTGGCCTAACTCATATTCTACGCAGGTTGTTGATCCTCTTTTAAAAGAACTTCAAGAGACCTCAGCAATTGTTTTAACACCTGATAAGCAGGCAATAGCAATACCTGTATTTGTTAAAAATCACGTTTTTGGGGCTATTGTTGCCGATGCAAAGGTTACAGAGATTACTGAAAAAGAAATGGATCTATTAAAAAGCTTTTCAGAACAATGTTCAATTACTGTCAATAGGGCGGCATCTTATGCTGAGACTGTAAAACACGCTACGGTAGATGCACTGACAGGCCTGGAAAACAGGCGACAGCTTGATAAAAGACTTTATCAGGAGGCTAGTCTCGTATTGAGAACCCATAGACCTCTGGCTCTGTTAATGATAGATATAGACCACTTCAAACAGGTCAATGATACACATGGCCATAGCGTAGGTGACTACGCTTTAAAGGAAATTGCAAAGCTGATAAAGCAGACAGTACGTGATTATGATGTTGCAGGTAGATATGGTGGTGAAGAATTTGTAATCATCCTGCCTGACACAACCCAGGAAGGTGCTGTAAAACTGGCAGACAGACTGAGAAAAACAGTTGAAAGATCAGTCTTAAATATCAGCAAATTTACTTCCAGCAAGTCAGAAACGATTAATCTGACTCTGAGTATTGGTGTGGCAGTGTTTGATTCAGATTGTAAAAACCCGGCTGATGTATATGAAGAAGCAGATATTGCTCTGTATAAAGCTAAACAGGAAGGTAGAAACAGGGTTGTGTCGTTTAAAGGTATGTAAAATACACTAGTGTTCACGTTTGTTTGCGTTGGCAACCTGTTACTCCCTGTAGCTGCTGTTTTCTATGCGATTGTAAATTTATGATATAAACAGCAAAAGAATATTTTTAATTCCTCTTTGATTCCTTTATTATAATGTTGATTGCAAGTTGATCGAAAGAGGTATAATCCATTGCTTACCATAAATGATGTGGAACATGTAGCACGGCTTGCCCGTCTGGCCTTGACTGACAGTGAAAAAGAGATGTTTGCCAGGCAACTTGGTGATATAGTAGGTTATTTTAATTTATTAAATGAACTTAATACTGAAAATGTTGAACCTATGGCTCATGCTGTTCCGGTGAAGAATGTTATGAGAGAAGATCAGGTAGAAAAGAAATATTCAAGAGATGAAATGCTTGCCATTTCACCTTTTGAAGAAGATGGTTTTATACGGGTACCGAAAATTACAGACTGATAAAAGAGGAAATATGGTTACTAAATATATTTTTGTTACGGGTGGAGTTGTAAGTTCTCTGGGTAAAGGAATTGTAGCAGCTTCCCTTGGGAAACTTATGAGAGCCAGAGGGTTTTCAGTTACTATTCAAAAATTTGATCCTTATATCAATGTGGATCCTGGTACAATGAGTCCTTTTCAGCATGGTGAAGTCTTTGTTACTGATGATGGGGCTGAAACCGACCTTGATCTTGGTCATTATGAGCGTTTTATAGATGCAAACCTTGGCAAGATAAATAATGTTACTTCAGGAAGTGTCTATCAAAGCGTTATAACTAAAGAAAGAAGAGGTGAATATCTCGGCGGTACTGTTCAGATTATACCTCACGTCACGGATGAGATTAAATACAGGATTGCAGAAGCAGCAGCATTTCATCAACCTGATATTCTTATTGCAGAAGTTGGCGGTACCGTTGGTGACATTGAAGGGCTGGCCTTTCTTGAAGCAATCAGGCAGTTTAGAAATGACGTAGGGAGAAAGAATTCAGTATCTATACACGTGACACTGGTTCCATATATAGGTGCAGCAGGGGAATTGAAGACTAAACCTACACAGCACAGCGTAAATACTTTGAGGAGTATTGGTATACAGCCTGATATACTGGTTCTCAGAACAGAGTATGAGGTTAACAGGTCACAAAGAGAAAAAATTTCACAGTTTACAAACGTTCCGGTCGAGTCAGTTATTCAATGCAAGGATATGAAAAGTATCTATGAAGTACCACTGGCTATAGAAAGCGAAGGCCTTCCCAGAGAAGTGCTCTCAAGACTGGATCTTGCTGATTTACCGCCTGACCTTGAAAAATGGAAAGAGGTTGTTAACAGGCTTAAATATCCGGGCAAAACTCTGAAGGTAGCTATAGCAGGCAAATATACCAAGCTTTCAGATGCCTATCTCTCTGTTGTAGAAGCAATAAAGCATGCCGGTGCTGCTATAGGTCGTGGTATTGATCTAAAATGGGTTTCTTCAGAAGATTGCCTTACAGAAGATAAGACATATGAAGAGTTTAACGATGTTGATGCTATTATTGTCCCCGGAGGATTTGGCTATAGAGGTATAGAAGGAAAAATAAACGTTATAAAATATGCTAGAGAAAAGAATATACCATTTCTGGGGTTGTGTCTTGGTATGCAGTGTGCCATGATTGAGTTTGCCAGAAATGTTGCAGGCTTTGAAAACGCTAATAGTACAGAGTTTGAACCAGATACGCCACACCCTGTAGTTGACCTAATGGCAGATCAAGAAACCATAACAGACTATGGCGGAACCATGCGTCTGGGGCAGTTTCCGTGTAGTCTCCATTCTGAGAGCAAATCAAGGATACTGTATGGAACAGACCTTATATACGAAAGACACAGACATCGCTATGAGATTAAAAATATCTACAGAGAACCACTTGAAAATCATGGTATGCTGATTGCAGGCACTTCACCGGATGGAAAACTGGTTGAACTTATAGAACTGAAATCTAATAAATATTTTATTGCTTCACAATATCACCCTGAGTTTAAATCAAGGCCAGAACGTCCTCATCCGCTGTTTATAGGTCTTCTAACAGCCGCAGCAGATAAAGATCTGGCTACAGTAGTTGAAGAAATTAACGCCAATGAAACATATAAACCATCAGATTTCCATACAACTCTTACAAAGAGCTAAAACTATTGCAGATAAAGCTTATGCGCCGTACTCAAATTTTTTTGTTGGGGCAGCGGTTTTAACCTCATCAGGCAATATTTATGAGGGTTGTAATGTTGAAAATGCCAGCTATGGCCTGACATTGTGTGCTGAACGTAATGCTCTTTCTTCTATGATTGTTGCTGGTAATAAAAAGTTTGAGGCAATAGCAGTTGTTGCGAAGAAAAATACAGATGAAGGTCTTAAAGAGGTGTCAGGATGCTTTCCGTGTGGGGCATGCCGTCAATGGCTTTATGAATTTGGCCCTGATGCTGTAGTTATTACAGAAGACAAACAGAACCAACCTGTCTTTACAGCAGTTAGAGATCTTTTGCCAGAAGCTTTTGGCCCTGAGGCACTAGAGTAATATGATTATTCATCTTCTTCAAAATCGTTGGCCTGCAAATGGTGAAGCCACCGGCTGTAATCCTGGTTTTCTAGGCTTTGTATATATCTGTAAAGTGTTTCAAGTAATTTTTGCCCGCTCAGACGTGTTCCAACAATGGCATAGTTATTTTCATTATCCTCAAGAAGTGTTAGTTCTGCATGAATAATTTTTTCTGTATTGGTTTCAGGCTTTCTGACAAGTATATCCTTTAACCAGCGTGTTAAAATGATGCTGGGGGGAACCTCAGCGGCATATTTTTTCAATTCTTTTGCAAATTCTTTTAAAATCATGTCAATAAAGCCTCTATTATTCATTATAATACTCGTAGTGGAATTTTTTTAGCCGTCAATTTATTTAATTTAGTGGTATTATAGAAACTGTAAGAGTCTTTAATAATGGAAAAAGTGCTGAATAAATTGTTAAAATCTAGCTTTAGAAGCAGGTTCAGGTTATCTGCAAAGGATCTTGATTATATTGATCAAAGAGGTCTAGAGGTTATAAGATCCCATGCGGTTGATTTTATAGCTAAAAGAATTGCTCCGGAAAAGATTCTTAACGATGGCAAGCAAACACCCTTTAAGGATCACCCGGTATTTGTAGCCCAGCATGCTACTGCAACCTGTTGTAGAAATTGTATTCAAAAGTGGCACAGCTATCCTAAAGGAGTTGCTATGTCAGAAATTCAGCAAAAATACATTGTTGACTTAATTATGTTCTGGATTACATCGCAATATAATCAAAATGCTGTATTAAAGAGGTAAAAGTGTCTTTTAAGAAGTTAATTATATTAATTATAATTTGTTTGACCTTTATAACAGGGCTAAATACTGTTTTTGCAGGTGAGATATATTATCCGATAGGGTCATCACCACTGGCAGATGAACCACCATTTTCAGGTGAAACTTTTTACCCTGAAGGTGATCCTGTTGTGGTTCGTGATGGAGTTGAATTCTGGTACTATAATGATGGTAGTGGTAAATTGAACCTTAATTTGACCCTCTTATCAGGTCAATATATGGTAACCAGCCCTCCTGTTGTATCTCCTGACTTTAATCATATTGTCTATACAGAAGTTTATAGATATCCTGATGCCAATCAGGTAGTCAGCAAGTGTTATTACATACCGGTTGTGTTGCCTAAAACTCATGATGATGGAACTTCCATTTCTATGAGAGAGTATCTTGAAAGTTATAAGGTAAGGCATGATCAGCAGGTAAGGTATGAAGTATTGACTGTAGGCACATCCGGGTTTTATAGAAATGTTTTCCGCTCTCTGACAATAGTTGACTGGGATTACACCGCTACAAGGGTTTTAATTAAAGAACATGTGGGTAAAATGAGTAAAGGCCTTTTTGGTACTATTATCTGGGTTTATGATGTTGAATATGACAAAGTTTTTAGAGTAGATACGGTAAGAAAAGCTATTGTAGACTATTGGATGACTGAAAAGGATCTTGATCTCACCAATTATATATGGGATATAGAAATACTGGGATGGGAAGAATATAGCAATAATCGATTTATTGTTAATGCTTATTTATACCCTTCCAAGGGTGTGAAAAAATTTCTGGGAGCATGGAAGGCAGATATACGTGGTAATACTACTACTTTGCTTTCTCTGGATCAGGAAGAGTGGTCAGTAGCAAGGAATGGCTTGATACCCCAGAAATATTAACTTACAATAGATGTATTTATAGTTTCATGAAGAGGAAGGCTTATGAATAAAGAAATTAAAGTCCTGGGCGTACAGACAGAACCCGTACTGGGCGATAAAGAGGCTAATATAGCTAAAGTAGAAAGCCTTCTGGAAAAGTATTCATGGTTTAAACCGGATCTTGTTGTTTTGCCTGAAGTATTTACAACCGGTATCGTTCCTGTAAAGGTTTATCGCAAGCAGGCAGAAGAGGTACCAGGGCCTACCACGGAGAAGATGTCTGCCTGGGCTAAAGAGCTGGGGTGCTATTTTCTGGGTGGCAGTATTATAGAAGCCTGTAAGGATGGTAAATGCAGAAATAGATCTAATTTCTATGCCCCTGATGGTAGTCTTATTGCTAGCTATTATAAGCAACATATGTTTAATTACTATGGTAGCAATGAAGGTGAGTTTTGTAGCCCCGGGTTTGAAACTGTTATTGCTAGAACTCCTGTTGCAACGTTCGGGCTGACAATCTGTTTCGATCTTAGATTTACTGAACTTTACCGTGTACTGGCCAACAACGGCGTAGATATTATTCTTGTGCCGGCAGCATGGCCATACCCCAGGCTGGAACACTGGGTTGTTCTTAATAGAGCCAGAGCGCTTGAAAACCAGTGTTTTGTTGTTGCTGTTAATCAGGTAGGCCAAGTCCCACCGAGGCGAATGAATGTTGGAAACTCTATGGTAATTGATCCATGGGGTTCTGTTCTGGCCAGTGCCGGTGAAAAAGAAGGGGTTATGATGGCTGAAATAGACCTTGAACGTGTTTATACTCTAAGAAAAGAATTTCCGCTCCTTGAAGACCGTAACCATACTGCTTATCAGAATGTTAACGTTTGTGAGTATTCGCCTGCATAATCTTTTGAAAATCTGCTGGATTCTGTTAATATGGTAGAATGAATTTGAAATGCCCTCGTAGTTCAGCAGGATAGAACGTCTCCCTCCTAAGGAGAATGTCGGGGGTTCGAGTCCCTCCGAGGGTATTTTAAAATTTGTTTTATAAATAATATATAAAAAGACACGTATAACTATATGTAAATGACTTGACTCGATGGGCGGGTTTATCTATGACAGTTATTAAAACATTAAATCAGGCTAGGTTTGATAAAGAGTTAAGACAGCTTATTGATCATTTATCAAGTATAAAGATAGACTATAAATTAAATTCCCTGGAACAAAGTATCATTGATGAGTCCGGTGAAACCTCATTGCTTTACACTATGTGCTTGTTGAAAGTTGTTATGGGTTTATCTGACGTAGATACAAGAAAAAATTTGGGGATTAGAGTTAACTTTTATAAGTATTTAAAAGGTCTTCTCAAAGAAGAATATACTGCGTTTAATAATATAGTCCAGGGTTATGTAACCTCTTTATCCGAATTTGATAAGGTTCAGGAAGATGAAATTGATTATTACCTTACTAATTTCTTTGTTCAGGGGCATGATTATGTAAGAGAAAACTACTATCCTGAAGATAGCCCCTTTAAGGATCCTGAATTTATTGATAAGATTATTGAATTAGAAGATACAATTGAGCAAATTCAACAAGAAGAGCTAGAATCGTATACACTTATAACTGAATTTGAGAAGTCAAGTGATAAAGTTAAAGGTATAGCTCTGAAGTTAAATAATAACAATGAAAAGTTAATGAAGAATCTTGTAGATCCTTCTAAAATAACAAGAGAAGATCTATCTGATTTGATATTAACTACAGTGCAAGTTCTTGAAGAATATGAATATTTGACTAACCTTATGATCTGTTCTCTTGAAAAAATTGAAATTGCAAAAGGTTTCTGTGATGAGTTTACGCATTTTATAAAAGCTGAAGGGCTTGTCGAAAAGTTTAATAAAGATAATAAATACATCTCAATTTGTGATGTTCAAGAATATAATCATATTGATGAGGTTAAAAAGCAGAATAAAAAATCAAGAAAACCGGGTAAAAAAGGCAAATAAATTTTATTTTTTATTCACAAATAATATATTGCTGATAGTCAACAAATAAATATTATATCTTTTTGTGTAATATGTGATGCTTGCCTATTTCAGATTTTCTTCAACGCATTCTACGGGGTCTTTGAATTTTTTATGTTCAAACTTTGCCGGGTGCAGGGATTTTATCATGTCTCTAATCTCACGTACCTGTTCTGAAAGGCACATGATAGCTTCTATAACCGGGTCTGGTAGTGTGCCATGGTCGAGAACATTGTCGATTTTCTTTCCGTCTTTGATAACAACTGTTCCGGGTACCCCTACAACAGTACAGTTATCTGGAACTTCAGTTATTACAACGGAACCAGCACCTATTCTGACGTTATTTCCAATTTTAATATTACCCAGTACCTTTGCTCCTGAACCAACCACAACATTATTACCCAGTGTAGGGTGTCTTTTCCCGGATTCTTTGCCTGTTCCGCCCAGTGTTACTCCCTGATAGAGAAGGCATTCATCGCCGACTATTGTTGTAGCTCCTATAACAACACCCATGCCGTGGTCTATAAAGAATTTTTTTCCTATTGTGGCTGCTGGATGTATTTCGATACCAGTTAAAAATCTTGCTATAAATGAAATAAACCTGGGTAAGAAGGGTATATTCCACCCATAGAGCTTATTAGCTACCCGGTATGCCAGCATGGCATGTAGGCCAGAATATGTTAAAAGTATTTCTAAAAGACTGGTTGCTGCCGGGTCTTTTTCTTTTATGGTTGATATTTCCTCTTTTAGCAATTTAAACATGGCTATACCTCTTCTGTGGTAAGGGTACTGGCTTTTTTAACGAGTTCTTCAAAAAGCACTGTTGATAGATAACGCTCGCCGTGACTGGGTATTATTGTTACAATTGTTTTACCTGCGTTTTCAGGCCTTTTACCTGCTTTTATGGCGGCGTGTATTGCGGCCCCTGAAGAGATACCTGCAAGAATGCCTTCTTTGCTGGCGAGTTGTCTTGCCATGGTTATTGCTTCTTCGTTTGAGACGGTTATAACCTCGTCAATAACTTTAGTATCAAGCACTTCTGGTATAAAGCCTGCACCGATGCCCTGAATCTTGTGAGGGCCGGGTTCGCCTCCTGACAGTATTGCTGAATCTGCTGGTTCTACTGCTATAAATTTTACGTCTGGTTTTTTCTTTTTAATATATCTTGCTGTGCCGGTAATGGTGCCACCTGTTCCTACTCCTGCAACGAGTATATCTATCTGGCCATCTGTATCTTCCCATATTTCAGGTCCTGTGGTGCATTCGTGAATAGCAGGGTTAGCCGGATTACTGAACTGCTGGGTAATAATAGAATTATCAATTTCTCTATTGAGTTGTTCAGCTTTTTCTACGGCTCCTTTCATTCCTCTGGCACCAGGTGTAAGAACAATTTCTGCCCCATAGGCCATCATAACTACTCTTCTTTCGATGCTCATTGAATCTGGCATGACAAGAATCAGTTTGTAGCCCTTAACAGCAGAAACCATAGCCAGGGCAATGCCAGTATTTCCGCTGGTAGGTTCGATAATAGTTGTTTTGCCAGCTGTGATCAGTCCGTTTTTTTCAGCCTGTTCTATCATTGATAGGCCAATTCGGTCTTTTACTGAGCAGGCAGGGTTAAATGACTCCATTTTAGCAATAATAGTGGCTTTGCATCCGTCAGATACCCTTGATATTTTTACAAGCGGGGTTTTTCCAATAAGGTTGGTAATGTCCTTGGCTATTTTCAAGCTTTTCTCCTTTTAAATAGTCCGGTTCACCGGAATATTATGACATAAACTCATGTATGCTTCCTGTGTTTATTAAGTATTATTAATAAGGCTTGAAAGTTCTAATAGGTATAATATATGAAAATTTTAACCTTTATGATTCTGCAAGTTCTTGATATGTTTGCGAAATTGATATTGAGTTTTTATAAATGTTCTGTCAGTAGCCTTTTTAAAGATTACTTTTAACCCGGGGTCTTATTTCCAGTGTTTTTAAGTGTTATAAATATTAATGTTCAAAAGGAAAGTGCTTATGAAGGTAGCATTAGGAAATCTTGGATCGTTAAAATATGCGTTAAAGGCTTCTCTGGAAGATCTTGATATTGAAGTATGTTTTTCTGAACCTAATACAAGGCTGATGTATGATCATGGTGCCCGGTATTTGCCCATAGAGATGTGTTATCCTTTGAAGTTATTGCTTGGTAACTATTTATCGCAGCTTGATCAGAATCCTGATGTTGTTATATATTATGGTGGGTGTGATATGTGTAATCTAACACCTGTCAATTATGCCTTTAATGATATTTTAAATGATCTTAATTGCTGTCCTGATAGCTATATTTGCCGGTTAAATTCAAAGAAAGACTTTGTTGTTTCGTATTATGAGACATTACGTAAGATATCAGGCAAGTCTATTTTTGATATAGCACTGAGTATTAAGCTTGGTCTTAAGAAATATGAGGCTTTTAACTTTATAGACCAGGTATTTTATCAGATCAGACCTGCTTTTGAAAATAGTGATAATGTTGATAGCATCTATGATAGCTTTTATAACAGGCTTATCGAGGTATCAGATGATTGTAGCCTTGACAAAATTAATAATGAATTACTTGAGATACACAGAGAATATAGTGTTAAGGTTAGTTATGATACTTTAAAAGTTGGTTTGATAGGAGATGTTTATTCTCTTAATGAACCTTATGTTCATCAGTATTGTGATAAAAAGTTAGGGTCTTTAGGTGTTGCTCTTGACCGCTGGAGTACACACAGGCTGGTTCCTGAAAGTGACCGCCGAATACAGGATAAAGCCTGTAAGCGTGTTTCTCAGTTGCCTGAAATTATACAGAAAGATTATGGTGTGTTTACAGATCTTGAGGTGAAAAAGATTAGAAGGTACGTAAATAGAGGATTTGATGGCCTTATTTTTATTGCTCCGCTTGAGTGTAACCCTAATGATGCCCTGAGAAATCTTATTAATAAGGTTCAGATAGCACTTGATATCCCTGTATTGACCCTTTTATTTGATGAACATACCAGCCCGCTTGCTGTTCAGGTTAGGCTGGAAGCTTTTGTTGATATGTTAAATAAACGTAAAGCTCTAAAATATAGAAACAACAGGGCTCTTTAACTTTTTGTTACAGATCTGCCCGGCTGGTGTATGATTTTATAATGAGCTCATACGATAATAATCAGGATTTATATGTTAGAAAAGAATCTTAAAGCCCTGTCAGCTAAAAACCCGGTACTTGCTCAAAAGTTGCTGTCTAATACTTATGAGAATATTGAAATAGTGCCTGCTGGTTCAGATGATTATAACCTGATATACCACCAGATACCTTTGCATAACCCTGAAAACCCAAGGCAGGAAGCATTAAACATATTTAGTGATATTGATAACAATGAGAATGCGCTTATCTGTGTTTTTGGTATGGGACTTGGTTATTTATTTAAGAGAGTATACCTTAATTCTTCAGGAACTATTATACTTTATGAGCCAGTTCTTGATGTTTTACGTGTTACTTTTGAGGCTGTTGACTTATCACAGGAAATTGCTGATGGTAGAGTCTTTATTATTAATCAAATAGAAGATATTGAACCGTTATTTTATAGTTATATGTTTGATACTGTCAGGGTTGTTAACCTTGATTCTTATAGAATAATCTTTCCTGATATTTATGATCAGGTGTATCACCAATTGAACAATCTTTTCATAGATCAGAGAACAAACGTTCAGAAAGCAGCTGATATTGCCGGTAGTTATGTCTCTAATATACCTTATATTATTCAGTTGCCCTCAGTTGAGGTTCTTGAAAATGCTTTTAAACAAAAAGCTGCTCTGATTGTATCTGCCGGGCCTTCTCTTGATAATGCGATAGAGGCCATCAAGAAGTATAGAGATCGGGTGATTCTTATTGCTATCGGGCAGGCCGTAAAAGCCCTGCATGCAGCTGATATTAAGCCGGATCTTGTTGTTATGGTTGATATGCTTCCATTTAGCCACCAGATTGACTGCCTCGGTGAGGCTAAAAAAGAAATTAATCTGCTGCTTCAGCCCAGTGCAAATTCTGAACTCTATAGAACAGAGGCAAGTTCTACATTTGTGTATTTTCCTGAGTCTGATTTTATGACGGCATGGTATGCTATGCAGGCTGGTATTAAAACTTATCCACAGAGTGGAACAGTTTCTATAACCTCTTTCTACCTTGCCAGAATTATCGGGGCCAACCCTATCATACTGATCGGCCAGGATTTAGCCTATAAAGGAGATCAGGTCTATGCTAAAAACAGTATTTATGACTCTGTCAGGGTAGATATTTCTGATGATGATACTGTAAAAGCTTTTATCGATGAATTTGATACTTCATATGACCGGGTGAAAGTAGATATATTGAATTCTAACCGTGAACTTTACGAACGAACAATAAAAGTTAAAGGCCAGGATGGTGAAGAACTCTATACTATCAACTCTTATGCTACTTTTATTACTAACTATAAAGAATTAGCTGCTTCAATTAAGAAAACAAACCCTGATATTTCTCTAATCAACTGTTCTATAGGTGGTGCTTATCTTGAAGGATTTGAACATAAACCTTTAGAGGATGTGTTATGTGATTTGAAACCCTTGAATATTAATGCACATAAGCTTATAAAAGAGCTATATGACATGAATATACCGAATAGAGAAAAAGTTATGAAGGTTAATGCCGCCTTTAAAAAACTTATAACTGACCTCAGAAACCTAAAATCAGACTCTAACTCTGTGCTGAAAGCTGTTAACAGGGTAAGGAAAGAGCTGAAGATATCTAAAAATTTGACCAATAAAGCAATTGATCTTGTTAAAAAGCTTCAAAAACAGGATTCTGAAGTCAGAAAATATAATCAGGGTAACCGTATGGCCTTAATATACCCTTTTATTCAGAGAGAACTCTTTGAATACAACAAATTAAGAGATCATATAGCTGTAAATGATCATGAAAAATTCATAAATTCTCTTAATGCAATAGAAAAATTTTCACAGGCTATGTATGCTGGCACCGAAAGAGCTCTTGAGAGTTTTAAAAAGTTAGAAAACTTTCCAATAAAGGAGGGTTAAGTGAGAATTATTTTATTCTGCATACCGGAATTTGGTAGTATCTGTTTAAATACGCTTTTATCTGCTAATAAAAATGTTGTTGCGGTTGTATTGCCACCTGCTTCACACCCGGCAAGAAATGGAATGAAATTTATTGCTGAAAGTCTTGGTGTACCTACTATACATGTTGAAAAAAGGTTAAAAGATCCTGTTTTGATTGATGAAATAAAATCTTATAAGCCTGATATAGGTTTAATAGCTTCTTATCCCAGGTTAATACCACCAGAAATATATACTATTCCCCCTCTTAATATCATTAATTGTCATCCATCAATGCTGCCAGACTACAGAGGACCTAATCCATATTTTCATGTTATCAAAGATGGCCTTAAGGAAACAGGTATTTCTTTTCATTATCTCGATGATACCTTCGATACAGGAGACCTAATTTTTCAAACGCCTTTTAAACTCTATTCTGACGATACTCTTGGAACCATGTTCATCAGAATATCAATCGAAGCATCAAAAATATACCTGAAGATTCTCGAAAAACTTGAACAGGGAGAAACATTTGTTGCTGTACCGCAGTCTGAAACAACTGAAGATCTTGTCTATGCATCAGAAGTAACCCATGAAAGTCCTGATCTGCAAATAAAATGGTATGAATCATCTTTTATAATTGATTGCCTGGTAAGGGCATCAAACCCTTTTTATGGTGCATATACTTTCTATAGAGAGATGCCGCTGCGTATATTTAGCGGAACTTATGAGCCTAAAAAATATTTAAGACCTCTGGCATCTCCTGGTACAATAATCAAAGTTTCTAAAGACAGGCTTGGTGTTGCTACTGCTGATGGAATCTATTACCCAGAGACTTTGCAGTGTGGACTTCTCTATATAACTGATATTAAAGACTTTATAAAGAGATCGAAACCCAAAACCGGTGAAATGTTGAACTAAACCCAACTTTTGTATATGATAGGCACTATGGATATTAAAGAAGCAGTAGAAAAGATATACCAGAGCAATAAGTTTAAAGAACGTTCTTTAGAGGACGTTATAGGGGAAATGCGTTCACGACTGGCTAATAGTTCAGGTTTATTGCGAGATAATGATTTTGAAAATGCCCGCAAAGAAATTGAATACACTCTGCATGGATTATTATACATACTGAAAGTGCTTGAAATAAACCCCGAAGAATCTATAAATAGCCAGCTAATGAGCATGATAGAAACTGAAGAACGTACCATGCATATTTATACTGATAAGGTAGAAATTAGAGTTGGCAACGAAATCAAAGGTAGCTGGGCTATCTGGTCTACTGAAGACCTGGCAGATGCCTTAAAGATCGCCCAGGAATTTAATTGTAAAGTTATTAAAGAAGAAGATATCTTTGCAGCAATCACAGAAAATAGCTTTCTTGAAATAAACAATGTCTAGTGAGTATAGAATAAACAAGTATATTGCTCAATGCATGGGCTGCTCTCGTAGAAACGCAGAGCAGTATGTACTTGATGGTAAGGTAAAAATTAATGGTATAAAGGTTTTAGAGTTATCTCAAAAGGTAACTGATAGAGATAAAGTGACTGTTTGTGGCAAGCCGGTACGGAAATCAAAGAATACATATGTAGTCTTCTACAAGCCAGCAGGATATATTACCACCCGCAAGGATGACAGGGGCAGAAAGACTATTTATGATCTCCTGCCAGAGAAATTTAAGGATTTAAAGTCAGCTGGTCGCCTTGATATGGATTCTTCTGGCCTGATTCTGCTTACAAATGACGGTGATTTAATTAATATAATGATCCATCCACGTTATCATATCCCTAAAAAGTACAGGGTACAGATTGAAGGAAAGTTCTCTGTCAGTGATGTAAAGGTTTTTGAGGATGGTGTTGATATCGGTGAAAAACAACCTGCACGGGCGACGGTTCTTGAATTTGTCAAAGATAAATCAGGGCAGACATCGGTAATACTTGAACTTCATCAGGGTTATAACCGTCAAATACGCAAAATGATGGAAAAAATGGGTTATAAGGTGATATCTCTTAAACGTATGACTTTTGGCTGTTTGAATCTTAAAAATTTAAAACGGGGAGAGTTTTCAATCCTAAAGAAAAAAGAAATAGATAAACTCTTTGAATACTTAAATAAACGTGTTAGAGATGCTGAAAAAGTGGAAAAACTGTGAATTTAACTGATAAGAAACCTGTTATATCTTTAATTAGTTTAGGATGTTCTAAAAATACTGTTGATTCTGAGCTTATGCTTGGTATGCTGTCTGATGCAGGATATCAAATCTGTCTAGACGAAGAATCAGCTGATTTAGTTATTGTGAATACCTGTTCTTTTATTAGCCAGGCTGAAAAAGAGTCTGTTAAAACTATCATGGAGCTTGTCTCAAGAGGAAAAAAAGTAATTATTACTGGCTGTCTTCCTCAAAAGCATGGTGAAGAGGTTCTTGATGCAATACCTGAGGCGTCAGCTATTCTGGGTACTTCTGATATTAAAAATATTGTCAGTGTTGTGGATGATGTTTTTAAAAATCCTGAAAAACAATATTGTCTTTTGTCTTCTGAAATTGATTATATACAAACTGATGACATACAACGTTATCATATTACGATGGGGCCTTATGCTTACCTAAAGATCTCAGAAGGCTGTAACTGGAAATGCTCTTATTGCTTGATACCTTCTCTTAAAGGTAGATATCGCAGTAGAAAGATTGAATCAATTGTCTTAGAGGCCAGAAAACTTGCTGAAAGTGGTGTTGCAGAAATAGTTCTTATAGCTCAGGATACTACAAGCTATGGTATAGATATCTATAACCACCCTGCGTTAACTGAGCTGCTTCAGTCGCTTGAACAGGTTGATGAAATTAAGTGGATACGTCTTATGTATACTTATCCACGCTATTTTGATGATGAGCTTATTGCTTTTATAGCGGATTCTAAGAAGGTTCTGAAATATCTGGATATACCACTTCAGCACGCTCACCCTGATATACTTAAAGCCATGCGCCGTCCTGAAATAGATGTAGTTGAATTTATCTCTAAGTTACGTTCACAGATTAAAAACCTTGCCATCAGAACATGCTTTATTGTTGGTTTTCCTGGTGAAACAGATGAGCATTTTGACTTTTTGTGTCAGTTCGTTCAGGATCAACAGTTTGAACGCCTGGGAGTTTTTGAATATTCTAAAGAAGATAATACTCCTGCGGCGAAATTTGCTGATCAGATCAAAGCTGGAGTGAAGAAGCAGCGTCGAAAACGTCTGATGGCAATCCAGAACGAAATTTCTTTAAACAATCACTTGAAATTAACCGGCAAAACTCTTGATGTTCTTTTAGAAAAAATTTCTGGTTCAGGCTCTGGTGTTGGCCGGTCATACCTTGATGCCCCTGAGATTGATGGGCTGGTCTATGTTAACGCAGTATCGGGGTATTTGCCAGCTGATATTATACCTGTTAAAATAACGAGAGTATCTGCTTATGATTTATATGGAGAAATTGCACGTTGAATTTGCCGAATCTGGTTACTTTATGTAGGTTGCTTCTTATACCAGTATTTTTGATCCTCTGGTGGACTCAATTTTATCTTTCGGCAACGGCCGTTTTTTTTATTGCCAGTGCAACAGATCTTCTTGATGGGCATTTAGCACGCTCTAGAAATCAGGAAACAAAACTGGGGGCATTGCTTGATCCTCTTGTTGATAAGATTCTGGTTACTACGGGTCTTATAATGCTGGTAGAAATGCAGATATTGCCTGCCTGGGCTGTTGTATTGATCCTTACAAGGGAGTTTTTAGTTACAGGGTTAAGAACTATACTTATTGATAGAGGTATTTTACTCAGTGCAGGTGCTCTTGGTAAGTTAAAAACTTTATTGCAGATAGCAGCAATTTGTATAATATATCTAAGTCTGAGTTTAGAACAGCATAACAGTCAATATGCTTCAGTTGCTTCTCTTATCGGTTATGTGACTTTCTGGGGAGCTTTTATTATTACTCTTGCCAGTGGTGTGCAGTATGCATTGAAAGGCAGGCAGTTACTTGAAGAGAGTGATAAGAAGCTACTTGAAAAGCGCTTGAATAGTTCTAAAGATTCTATTATTAATCCGGTAGCTGCTGCTGTAACCACTGAAGAAGAGAAGATTGAAGTTTAATGTCACTGTTTAATGTTAAGGAGTGAAAACTTCTATTATAATAGTAGATATGTTCTCCTGATTAAGGTTTTTAGTTATGAAAATGCTTTGATTAATATGCTTATTAATGCGAATAATATAAAAAATTTAGAGAAATAATTATGATTCTGTGTCTTTTTTCATTTAAAATAGTTTAATAGTGTTATAGTTCAACAATCATAATAAGAATTTATGCCCAGAAACGACTTACCAGAATCACGATTTAGAACCCTGCTTGAAGACCTTGGGGCCCTGCCTGATTGGTTAAAGCAGACTCTGGTTATATTTTTGAGAGAGAGTCTAAAGTCAAGTGTTGAACTTGTTAAGCTTAATACTATGACTGCAAAAGATTCATTGTTTTTATATGTTCCAAAGCTCACCAGGTCAGGGCAGGCATATCTTGATACCCTTCGACATACTGATGATAAAATAGATAAGCGTATCGTAGAATTTATAAATGCAGTTAAAAAGCAGAAAAACCTCATTGATATAGCCCAGGATAACGATTGGACACTCAAAATGTGTTGCTATTACGTCCTTAAAGCCTGGGAGAAAAATATTATTCTGCCAACCTATTCTAAAAATGTTTATGCTCTGGTTCGGCTTATGGCAGACGATATAGACCTTGGTGAATATCTGGTAAGGATCGGAAAGATTTCAAAAGAGCAGTATAACTGGGTCTCTAAAATGAAAAAAACCGGTATGATGGAATCTATTACTGATGTAAAAAGTGAAGAGACTGATGTATACATTAATCTGGGTTATCTTACAGACTCGGAACTTGTTTCAATAAAGGAATTGCTTGAACTTGCAGATAAAAAATCTCTCGTCGAAGACCCTAATACGATGCTGGTTGTTAAGCTCAGAGAGCTTCAAAAAGAGGTTGCCGAGTTACATGAGTCAAACAGTAACCTTGAAGAAGAAAAAGATTCTCTTGAGAAGACTATCAAGAAACTGGCTGCTGACCTGGAATTTCAAAAAAAAGAGAGTGTTCAGTATGCAAGAGAAATTGAACTGCTTAAAAATGAGCTAAAAAAAGCACTTAAAGGATAAAATTGCTTTAAATACTATGAATGCAAGAATAGCTGTTTCTTAAAACTCAGAAAAATCTCGTATGCCGGCCTAATGCTGCATAAAAAAAAAAGAACCTCTTTTGAGGTTGATTCTTTGAGGAGAAAGGGTTGGAGTTTATGAGGAGGAGAGTAGGAGGAGGAGTTTTATTTTGGCTACATTATCTTTATCGGCTGATTTTAGAAAAAGTTTAGGTTAAAAAGTGTAAATTATTTGATATACCAAGTATATATACTTTATCTATCTACCTCTAGGGCAATGCTGGCTGGCTTCTTAAATATAATATTCTTTATATTTCAATAGGGATAGTTATTATTAGATTTTTTGTCACCTTAATCATCCTGATAGAAGGCTTTTTTTACTATTGTTAAGCAATTACTTCAACTATCATCATAATAAATGTGAACAATTTGCGGTAATTGGCTGTTTGGCCTAAACTATTCTAAGGTTTACTTCACAATTGAACGAGGTCAGTATGCAATTACAAGATTTCAGTGCACTTATAGAAAACCTGAATAAACAGCTAAAAGATGATCCCGATAATATAGAACTACTTTTAAAACTGGTAGAAGTCTACCTGAAGGTTGAAGGAGATAATTATTATAACTCAGTTATACACCTTGACCGCATTTTAGAGCTGGATCCTGTGAATTTTCCTGCTAACAGAATAAGAGGGCTTATTTATAAAGAGCAGGATAACCCTGAAAAAGCCCTTGAGTGCTATAAAGTTATTCTGGAACACTACAAAAATGCACAGGAACGACCAGAATATCAGGATCTGTACTTTGATTATGCTGAAATACTTGAAGAATTGGAAAGAGAAGATGAATCACAGGCCATTTTTGAAGAACTTCTTTCTAAAAATCCACATAATATACCGGTATTGTTTAAATTAGCACATCTTTACGCACTTAATGAACGTTATGAAGAGGCTATTGATAAGTATAAATACATACTTGAACTGGATCCTGAAAATGAGGCAGCTCTTTCTCAGCTGGCAGAACTTTATGAAGAGACTGATAAATCTTTGTATCACTCTGCACGTGCAGAAATGGCTGAAAAAGAAGGTAATTATAACCGTGCTATATCTGAATATAAGAAAATGATTCCGCTGCTGGAAAACCCGCAGGATGAATGCGATGTTTATAAAAAAATAGCCCATCTATATAAGCAGTTTGAAGATTATAATCAGGCTCTTGACCAGTATAACCTTGCTATGGATGTTAAGCCAGATGATTATGAGATTTATAAAGGACTATCACGATTATATATTGATATGGAAGAGATAGAATCTGCTCTTGAGAACCTCCTAAAGGCTAAAGACCTCAATCCACAGGATTATAGCATTTATATGGACCTTGCAGAGTGCTATGTAGACCTGGAAAAATACCCTGAAGCACTGGGAGAACTCGAAATTGTTAAGAAACACCAGCCTGATAATCTGGAGGTCAGGTGCGCCATAGCAGAAGGTAATATAAGTGTTAGAAACCTCTATAAAGCAAAAGAAGAACTGGATTATGTGCTTGCAAGAGAGCCTGAAAATACGGTTGCTACAGGCCTGATGGTTGATTTTTATATTGAAAAAGAACAGTATGAAGAAGCAGCAAAAGAAGCTCAAAAACTTGTTAAACTGATACCGAATAGTGCTTTCTCTGCCAGAAAGCTTGCAGAGTGCTATTCGGCTCTTGAAGATCATTATAATGCGCACTATAACTATGGTATATCTTATGAAATACAGGGTGAAGCAGGTATGGCCATTGATGAGTATGAGCAGGCTCTTTCAATGCAGCCAGAAAACGCCGGGCTAATTATGAAAATTGGTGATCTTTACATTAATCTTGATGAAAAATATGTGGGCATTGAGTATTATGAGCGTGCTGTCGAAGTTGATCCGGAAAATATTTTGGCACTTCAAAAACTTTCAAAATTCTATCTGGATAATGACGATAGAGAAAGAGCAATAGATGCCCTTGCAGCACTGGTTAATGTTGATACAGGCAATTTTGAAGCTTTATATAGCCTGGGAGTGCTTTATGAGAAAAACAATTACCTTGAAGATGCTCTGGAATCATTTAATAAATTTATGAAAATAGCTCCGAATAACAATAAATCTGACATTGTTACTAAAAAGATTGATAAACTGAAAAAAAAGCTCAGGCTTGATCTTGATGATAATCAATCTGAGGGCGATGAAGAATATTACGAAGATGAAATGACCCTGTTTGAAAAGATTGTAAGTTATTTTAAACGTTAGAAGGTTTCTTCTTGAACAGGATACTGGTTTTTAGAGTTTCGCTGGCATTATAATCAGGTAAAGCAAAGTCTTTGATATTTGCTCCCTCAATGTATGGATTATCTTCAATGTCATCTATTTCTTCTGCCAGAAGGGTTTCAGCTTCCTGTTTCTTTTTTCGCTCTTCTTCAAGAAGGTTAATTTCTCTTAGATGTGCTTCCTGTTCTTCTGGCGTGATAAGTTCAGCTGCTGTATTAGTTATGATTCTTCCAATGCCGTCTCCTGCGGCTTTGCCTATAATAAAGCCGGCAATAGCAGCAATTAATGTCAGGGCGAATCCACCTAAAATACCAATAAGAGGGCTAGTTCCTACGAGTGATGCAACACTTAAGGCAGCAGTAGATGTGAATGCTATTTCTCCGGCGAGCCTGCAAATGATTATTACACGGGCTTTTTCACTGGCTATTTTGGCTGCAATGTCATTGATGTAGCTGACATTTTTGTGAAGTACCTGATCTTGAAGGGTCATTTTATCAATACTGGAAAGCTGCTTTAAATTGCCTTTTAGCATTTCTTCATTAACAGAAATGGCTGTTCTATCTCCTCTCAGATAGCTTGCAAGGATAAGATTTGAGATATCATTGGTTGCCTGTGGGTTAGTTATTCTGTTTCTCCCTGATAGCAGCTGACTTAGAAATTCTTTGGCTTCAGTAGCGTTTCTTGGCTGGTCACTTCGCATAAGTGTATCACTTTTAAACGGGTTAATAAACTTATCTGACTGTATTGAAACTGCCGGGGTGTAGCTGTCTCTCGCTAACCCGATGTATGTAGTCTGTGGTTGTCCATTATTAGAGTGGTTAACTATATTTATTAGCCGTCCACTTATTTTTGATAGCAGGTTAGGATTATCAGCTGACTGGCTTTTGACGAATTCTACAGCTTGATTGAGGTCTGAAATATTACTCTGTCTCAGGTTGGCAAGAATTCTATCTATGTGAGCTTTCTCTTTTGCATTGATGCCTGCTAACTTCTCACTTGTTTTTGTGTTATATATAAGCTCTGCAACGTTTTCGGCTATATTGTTTCTGACTGCTGATACAAGTTTTGAAATTTGGTGATCACTTAGATGGTTGACATTAAATGTTTTTGCACCACTGAAAGTTGCAATATCTTTAATTGCATTGATATCTGTAATATTATTAGCTTTGATTTTGCTAACCAGGCTACTTATATCTTTAGATGATAGCTTAAAAGAGTCTTTTTCTGGTGGTATGTGTGGTGCCGGATTGCTGAAACCTTTGTTAGCAATATTATTAGTCGTTATAACACCATCTCTAACCATGGGAGACGACGTATTTGTGGTCGTTATGATGCTATCCATCTTGTGTGACTGCTTATTACTCTCTATACAGGTTCTGGTTTTTTCTTCAATTATTAAACGTATCTAAAACAATTAATGTGCTTGTTGTGGAAAATTTTTAATAAAATTTAACTTTTTCTCTTTTTAGACTATTATAAATGATTTATGAATATTGTCGATGCTTTTTTTCTAATTATTAGAGAGCATTGACTGTTACAGTCGTCTTATTACTACCATTATAGTCTATAATAAGGATATACTATTCTTAAAAAGCCCTGTTAGATGATAGTATATTCAATTACTTTATAGATAATCATTGTTAAAATAGCAGTAAAAGGTATTGTAAAGATCCATGAGGCAAATATATCTTTAATTATGTTGACATTTAGAGCTGCAACACCTCTTGCAAGTGCAACCCCTATGATTGATCCTACTATAACGTGTGTGGTTGAAACTGGCATCCCCATTTTAGAGCATATAAGGACTGTTGTTGCTGCTCCGAATGTGGCTGAAAAGCCTCTTGTTGGTGTGAGTTCTGTAATCTTTTTACCCATCGTTTCCATAACCCGGTATCCCCAGGTAGCAAGACCTACAACAATACCTGCTCCTCCCAGTATTAGTATCCAGATGGGTACAGATACGCTTTGTGTTACTATGGCTTTGTTCATAACAATTGAATAAATAGCTGCAAGAGGCCCTATAGCGTTAGCGACGTCGTTGGCACCATGGGCAAAGGTTATATAACAGCCGGTAATAATGAGGAGGTTGCCGAAGACTCTTTCAACAAAGTCAATCGGGTCTTCGTTTTGTTTGAGGTGCATTTTTTTGACCAGCAGGAAGCAGATACCTGCTGCTATCATGCCTATGCCTGCTGCTAATAGTGATGCATTATTAAAATCAAGGTTAAGATTCAGGTTTTTCAAGCCTTTATAAAGTAGTGAATGTATGAGGATGAAGAATATTAAGAAAATTAGGAAAGGTGCTGTTTTTTTGATTTGTTTCATAGGGTTAGAAGAGAAGAGTATTTTGCGTTTTATAGTGAAAAACATAATAAAGGCAACTATTGCACCAGCAACAGGAGATACTACCCAGCTGAGGGCTATCATTCCTATTGTATCCCAGTTGATGTTGTAGAAACCTACGCTTACAATACCAAAACCTGTTACTGCTCCAATAATAGAGTGTGTTGTAGATACTGGTAGTCCGTAATAGGTTGCCAGTTGCAGGAATATACCTGATGCAAGCAGGGCAGCAAACATACCCCACATAAGGATATAGGGGTTATCAGAAAAGCTTTCAGGTGGTATAATGCCCCCTTTTATGGTACTGGTGACGTGTGCTCCTACGAAGACAGCACCGAGAAACTCAAAAGTACCGGCAATGATGATAGCTCTTTTTAAAGTCAAAGAACCTGATCCGACACAGGTTCCCATTGCATTTGCTACGTCATTGGCCCCAATATTCCAGGCCATATAAAAGCCTATGATTGCTGCGAGTATGAGTATTATGTATTGTTCTATGCCCATTTTATTTGGCTATTAGTATTCTCAGTCTGTTACCCATTTTTTTAGCGTAGTCTGCGAGGTCTCCAATGTTTTCTATGAGTTTGAACCAGAAGATTACAGAGATTGGTTTTATTTTATCTTCTGATTCAAAGAGCTTTTTAGAGAGTTCTGTACCCAGTCGTTCTGTTCTTGCTTCTGTATCGTCGAGTTCTTCCAGCATTTTGTTTATTTTTTCTACTTCAGGTCCGCCAAATGACCTTTTAAACAGTTCCAGCAGCTCATCTGTAACGAGGCTGGCCTGTTTACAGACTTCCAGTACTTCATCTAGAAATTCAAACAACTTGTCTTTTATTTCTTCAGGTATTTCGGTCTTTCTGAGTGTAAGCAAATTTGCTATGTCTTCAGCAGTATCGGCGATAGAATCCTGTGCGCTGACTATCTGGAGTAAGTCACGTCTTGAGACAGGTAGAAATACATCTTTAGGAAGGTTGTTGCGAATTTTATTTTTCTTTTTGTCTGAGATGTTTTCTGCTTCAATGATCTGGTCAGCTATTTCATTGACCCTATCATAGTCTTCTTCTGCAAGGGCTTCAAACAAAGGTCTTAGCAGGCTTGCGCATTTAAAAACTTCCTGCATGTGTTCTTGAATAGGCCCAAAGGGAGATTGTCTGAATATACCTGATATGCCTCTCATAATATAAGCTGTTTTCCTTTAAATATTTAGCTTTTGTAGATATATTACTAGGGAGGGCATGATAGATGCAATAGATTTTAAGTGAAAGTATGAATTTGTTACATTATTGGCCAGCGTTTTGCTGGTTGATTTTGTCAAGCATTGCCTGGGCTTTTGCGCTGTAATCTATGCTGATTGTTTCTTCGTCCATTTCTTCGTCTGCTGGGAAGTTCTCAATGACTATGTTTAGAAGTTCTATTGCTTCTTCTTTCATCTCTCTCTTGTTAAGTATGCCTGCTGTTTCATACATGGGTTTTGCAAGCTCTCTGTTGGTAGGGTTTTTGCTCCAGAGGTCATAGAGTTTTAGTTTTAGGCCAATAAGTTTATCATTATCTTCTGGTGAAAAAAGTGATGCAGAATATATTTTCAGGGTTAATTCTTTAATTATTTTTTGAGTGTCTTCGATTCCTTCATTGAGTTCGCTTTCAGTAGCCTGTTTTTGTTCTATATTTGAGCTTCGTTGTGCGGTAACGATTGATAATCCTGACTGAAAGCAGAAGATACCTGTTAATAGTGTGCTGATGATCAGTGTTTTAGCTAGATGATTTTTCATGAGAAAATCCTTATTTTTAAGTTTTTTTAAACCCCATTAATATTATAGATCTTTATTTGTGCGTGATGTTCCTACTGGAATATTAAATTTCTTTGCTTAATTATTTATTATTTATACATGACACAGGGTTTCTGTTCAGGTATAAATAGTGTAATTATCAATATAGTATGACTGTGCAATTTAAATTTTCATGGTATGATATACTCTACCCCCCTACCCTATATAAGGATCAAGTAATGATATTACGTCAAGGTGCTAAAGTTTCTATAAATCTCGTCTTACTTGTATGTATGCTTTTATCATCCAGTCTTGTAGCATATTCCCAAGATTCGAACCTTATAGATCTTGATGACCCAATAAAAGTCAATCTTGAAGTAAATCAACTTACAATGGCAGATGCTATTAAACTTGCTCTGTTGAATAACCCTGAAGTGACAATACAGCAGTCTATGGTAAATGTAAAAAAGTGGGAAATTAAAGAACATCAAAGTTATCTTTTTCCTCAGTTTTACTTTAGAGAAGAATTTATAACATCTAATAACCCTGTGAATGCTTTTATGATGAAGTTAAACCAGAGAAATCTTATTTTCAACCCGGCTACTATTAATAAGCCGGGAGCTGTTAGTAATTTTTCTACCAGAGTAGGTGGTCACTGGGTTCTTCTTGATAGAAGCATCTATAAAAAGATAGATATCAGCAAATTAGAACATGAATTACAAAAACAGATAGGCAAAAAAGCTATTCATGATCTTGTTTATGATGTTAGAAAAGCCTATATAGATATTAAACTTGCTCAAATCACTCTTGCAAACGCACAAACAAATATGGAATATGCTAAGTCTCATTATAATGCAGTAAAAGATAAAAAAAGTGCAGGAATAGCAAGCAAAAGTGATTATTTAAGTGCTAAATCAGTTCTGTCATCAGCACAGGAATCTGTGATAAAAGCTAAAAACAAGCTTAACCTTGCCTGGATTGTTTTTGCAGACCTATTAGGTGATGATAGTATTGTAGGATACCACCTGGTAGATGAGATGCAGGAGAATATACAGGTAGATGAAATAGATAAGCTGGTTAAATATTCTTATCTACACCGCCCTGAAGTTATTGAAACAGAAAAAAGAAAAGATAAAGCTCTGATAGGACTTAAACTGGCGAATGCAACAGGGGCTCTTACCATTAAAACCTATGGAGAATGGGGAGTAGATACCATATTTGACGACAGAGCAATAGCAAAGGGCTTTACAGCAGGAGTAACGATCGATAAGAAAATCTTTGACGGAGGCTTAAAAAAAGCAAAAGTAGAACAGGCAAAGGCTAACATTGATAAACACAATGCAGAAATTGACCAGATATATAAAAAGGTAAAGGTTGATGTTGTACAAAACTATCTGGACCTGATGAACGCAGGTGAAAGACTCAAAATGGCAGATGATATAGTTAAAGATGCTGATGAAAGTCTTCGAACATATAATGAACGTTATCTTGTAGGTCTTGCTAGTAATGTTGAAGTCGAATCAGCCCAGGCAAACCTGGCTAAATCACTATTGTTGAGAACGCATGCCCTTCATGACTTTAATAAAGCTGTGATTGAGCTACAGAGAGCTATTGGTATGTCAATGTCTGAGATTATTGAGGGCAAAAATCTTATTGTGACAGACGTTATCGAAGTAGAAAAAGTTAATGAAAGAATTGAATTACCTGATAATAAGAGAAGTGAATCTTTGGAAAATGCCGAAGATACTGTAGATGAGCCTGATGAAGAAGATGCTGAACCCGGTGCAATACTGGAAAAAACTGATACTATCAAGTTTGAAGAAATTAATATAAATGATGATTATACAGGTTCTAATTTGTTTAATGCTGTAGAATCAGATAATTCACCTGATGTATTATTTGAAATATCTCCTGAAAACGCTGATTACATAAATACTATAGATCAAAAACCATCTGATACAAATCTTATAGATGATATTAAAACTAATGAATCATTGAATGAGAAAGATAAATCTTTATTTATACAGCAAAATGATTTACAAATCGATGAAAATAATCATCAACGTATTAAAAATACTGACATGACATCGTTAGAACTGTTAAGCAAATGTATTATCAAAGGATAACCGGGGTAACCATTATGTATAAGCATTTAAAGTATACCATATCTATAATAACAGTTGCTTTATTGTTAACATCTGTTGCTTGTAGCAAACATGAGACAAAAATTGAAGCAGAAGATTATTCAGATAAAGAAAAAGTTAAAGTTGAAGTTACAACTCCTCAGTTAAATGAGTATACCGAACCATTTTCAATCTCTGGAACGATTAAAGCACACAATAAAACCGTTCTTGCCAGCAAATTAATGGGACAAATTATTGATATCCTAGTGGAAGAGGGAAGCAAGGTTAAAGGCGGAGAATTACTCTTAAAAATTGATGATAGAGAAACAAAAATCAATCTGGCAAGCCTGGAAGCTGAAGCATATAAGCTTCATGCAGCTCAGGAAGAGTTGAATACCTTGCTTGAAGAGTTGCAGAGTAGAATCAAAATGCTCTTTCACGATCAGGAAAAATTCTTATCCCAACAGGAACTGGCACAGGCTACCTATGATAGATATTCAAAGTTATATGATCGTGAAGTTATTACACAACAAGAATTTGACGAGATAAAGACTAAATTAGATGAAGCTAATTCGGTTGTCGCAAAGTCACAGGCTGAGTATAGCGTTCTTATGTCTCAAAAAAAACAACTGGACGCAAAAAGTAAACAGATTGTTGCTGAAATGGAACAAAATAAAGCTGCTATGGCAGGAGCTATGGTTAGTGATTCTTATACAGAAATAACTTCACCTCTTAATGGCTATGTAATACGTAAGCATGTCAACGTGGGAGATATGGCTAAACCCGGTCAATCACTTTTAGAACTTGAAGATCCTGATAATATGTATCTTGAAGTATTTGTAGATGAGTCAAATGCATTTATGTTTAAACCAGGAAGTGAAGTAAAAGTTTTAATTGATGCTTTCGGAAATACTGCAATACCTGGTAAAATAAGAGAACTTGTGCCTTCAGCAAGCCCTGAATCACATACATTTAAAGTTAAAATAGATATCCCTTCTCATAAACTTATACACTCAGGTCTATATGCTAGAGTTGTATTGCCTGTAGGCGGTAAAAACATATTTATTCCTCATATGGCTATTGTAAAAAGAGGACAAATAGTGGGAGTCTACGTTGTTAATCGTCAAAACGTTGCCCGATTTAGAATCATTAAAACCGGCCAGGATATCCAGGGCTATATAGAAGTCTTATCAGGCCTTACGGAAAATGATAAAGTCATTATTAATAAGCTGGATAAAATTTCTGATGGAACAAAAGTTGTTGTATTGGGAGAAAAATAGATGTCTCATTCTCAAGTGCACCTTGTGAGAGCATTAGCAAAGGCTTTTGTAAACTCAAAATTAACCCCTGTAATAATTCTGTTTTCTATATTCTTAGGAATAATGGCATTAATGGTGCTTCCCAGAGAAGAGGAACCACAAATTATTGTGCCAATGGCTGATGTCTTTGTTGAAATGCCTGGAGCTTCCCCTAAAGAAATATCTGAGAGAGTCATATGGCCTATGGAAAAGCTTATGCAGGAAGTTCCGGGTGTTGAATACATCTATTCTACTGCTATGCCTGGAAAAGCATTGATGATTGTCAGATTTTATGTTGGCGATAATATGGAAGATAGCCTTGTAAAACTGTATAATCAACTGTATTCAAACTTTGATAAAATACCTCCTGGCGTTTCTAAACCTTTAATAAAGCCTAAAACTATTGACGATGTTCCTATTGTGACATTTACTCTCTGGAGTAACAACCATGATGCTTATACTTTAAGACAAATAGCTGCTCAGCTTAATGAAAAAATAAAACAAACTCCGGATGTCTCTAAAACCTCGATAATAGGTGGTTACAGAAAGTTTTTAAACGTTAATCTTAATCCAGCAGCTATGTCAGCTTATAATATTGACCCTGCTCAGGTTTTAGATACCATTCAATCAACAAACAAAAGCTCATATATCGGAAGTTATGCTAAAAATAATAAAGAAATTCTTTTAAAGATTGATGGATTCATTGATAACGAAGAAGAAGCAAAAAATATTGTTGTAAGCGTTAAGAATAATGAGCCTGTGTTTTTGAAAAACATAGCCAATGTTGAGCTTGGCCCTGAAGAGGTCTCTAATTATACTTTATATAGAGAAAAAGGTTCAGCACAGACACCTGCAGTTACAATATCAGTGGCTAAAAGAAAGGGTGCAAATGCTACTTCTGTCGCTGATACGCTTATTGAAAAGCTTCATGAAGTTAGAAAAGAGTTTGTACCGCAGGATGTACACATTAGAATTACACGTAATTATGGAGAAACAGCAGCAGAACGATCTAATGAACTTCTTATTCATATGTTTATTGCTGTCTTTTCAGTTACTATTTTGATCTGGCTTGTCCTTGGCAAAAGAGAATCATGGATTGTAGCTCTGGCTATACCTACTACACTGGCTCTAACGTTGTCAACTTTTGTTTTATTTGGCTTTACGCTTAATCGAGTGACCTTTTTTGCTCTGATTTTTTCTATCGGTATTCTGGTCGATGATGCTATTGTTGTTGTTGAAAACGTTGTCAGGCATCTGCGAATGCCTAAAAATAAAGATGCAGACCCTGTTGAAATAACTGTTAATGCTACCGATGAGGTTGGTAATCCGACTATTCTGGCAACTATGACTGTTATAGCGGCTATATTGCCGATGGCTTTTGTGGGTGGTCTTATGGGACCTTATATGAGGCCTATACCAATCGGGGCTTCTTCTGCTATGATTTTCTCGATGCTTATTGCCTTTACGGTAATACCCTGGGCTACTGTCAGGATTCTGGGCTCAAGGGTCTTAAAAGAGCAAAATAAAGCTTCTCACGAAAATAAAGCTTCTCACGAAAATAAAGAAGACTTTATGACCCGTAATTATAGAAAAACGATGGGCAAATTGATTAATAATTCTCACTGGAGAAAGGTCTTTCTTATTAGTATTCTTGCTGCTTTACTTCTGGCCTGTTCTCTCATTTTGTTTAAACTTGTAAGAGTTAAAATGCTTCCGTTTGACAATAAAAGTGAGTTTCAAATTATTATAGATACTAAAGAAGGATCGACTCTGGAGCATACAACTCTTGTTTCGCAGGAGGTTGCCGACTATTTGATAACTGTCGATGAGGTTGATAACTATCAGATTTATTCTGGTATAGCCAGTCCTTGCAACTTTAATGGGCTTGTCAGACATTATTATTTAAGAGAAGGTTCTAATGTAGCTGATATACAGGTTAATTTGATACCAAAGGTTAATTTATTGAACCCTGTAGAGGTTATTGACTTCTTAATGGGGGCTGATAGGAGGCTTATTCAGAGTCATGATATAGCTAAAAAAATTCGACCAGAGATAGATAAAATTGCAAAACAATATGATGCAAGTGTTAAGATTGTTGAGGTTCCGCCTGGGCCACCTGTGCTTCAGACCCTGGTTGCTGAAATATATGGACCTGATTATAACAAACAGCGTGAAATAGCAACAAAAATAATGGAAATATTTGAACAAAACGAGAGTGTTGTTGATGTTGACTGGTATATGGAAGCACCTCAGGATCAGACACTTATGGTTATAGATCATGAGAAGTCTAAAAAACTTGGTATAACTGATAAACAAATTAATAATGCACTGAAGATAGCTTTTAAAGGTATTAATGCCGGGTTGCTTCATGACGTACATGCCAAAGAGGATGTACCTATATGGTTAAGGTTGCCAGAGGCTTTAAGGTCAGGGACTGCAAATATTATGTCGTTAAAGCTTATAAATAAAGAAAACGTTGCTGTTCCGTTAAGTAATCTTGTTCTGTTTGTAAATTCAAAAGCACCTCAGAGTATTTATCATAAGAATTTGTTGCCTGTTGTCTATGTTACTGCTGATGTGTCTGGCAAAGAGGAAAGCCCTGTATATGCTATTATGGATTTATATTCTAAAATTGACCAGCTGGAAATAGATGAAGACTATAAGCTTCAGCAGTACTTTACCAGACAACCTCTTATAGCTAATAAATATAGTTTAAAATGGGATGGGGAATGGCATATAACTTATGAAGTGTTTAGAGATTTAGGTATAGCCTTTATTATCGTTCTTGTTTTGATTTATGCTCTTGTCTTAGGCTGGTTCCAGTCGTTTAAAACACCTTTTATTATTATGTCTGCTATACCTTTTTCGCTTGTGGGCATATTGCCAGCGCATATGCTTATGGGTGCATTCTTTACGGCTACTTCAATGATTGGTTTCATTGCCGGGGCAGGTATAGTTGTTAGAAATTCTATTATTCTGGTTGATTTTATTGAGTTAAGAGTGAATGAGGGTGCCCCTTTGTCTGAAGCGGTTGTAGATGCCGGTGCTATCAGGTTCAAACCTATGATGTTGACTGCAGCTGCGGTGGTTGTAGGTGCTGGTGTTATACTTTTTGATCCTATTTTTCAGGGGCTTGCAATATCTCTTATGGCTGGTGAAGTTGCTTCTCTTTTCCTCTCAAGGTCTACTGTTCCTGTATTATACTACATGGCTAATCTGAAATCATTTTTAAATAGTGCTATATTAACTCCGATTGATGCTAATGTTGAGGATATTCTTGATAATACACCAATGATATCGGCACATAGTTAGATGAAAAGTTCTATTGATACTATTATAAATAAAATGTCTTTAGAGAAAAAGCTTTCACAGCTTTTTATTACTGGGTATTATGGTGATAGACCGGACAATGACTTACTTAAATGGGCTTGCAGCTATCTTGGTGGGGTTATATTCTTTAGAGAAAATATTAAATCTGCTGAGTATGTAGCTGAATATATTAATGGATTTCAAAAACTTGCTGATATAGGTATGTTTATTGCTGTTGATCAGGAAGGTGGCCCGGTAGAAAGAATTAAAGACTTAACAAAGGTACCTTCGCCTATGGCACTTGCTGCTATCGCTGATGTTGAAGCTGTAAGGTCTGCTACTGAAATAATTGCAGAAGAGCTTAAGTTGCTAGGCTTTAATTTAAACTTTGCTCCCTGTCTGGATGTTAATAAAGTTCCTGATAACCCTGTCATTGGAATCAGGTCTTTTGGAGATAACCCTTTACTGGTTGCTGAATGCGGTCTAAATGTTATTAATGTATTTCAGAAAAAGGGTATTATACCTGTTGCGAAGCATTTTCCCGGTCATGGTGCTACTAATGTTGATTCTCATCTTGATTTACCTCTAATTAATATTGATTTTGAGGAGTTAAAAAATGTTCATCTTTACCCGTTTGCAAGGGCTATTGATAATAATGTTGAGATGATTATGTTAAGCCATGTTAATTTTGAGAATCTATCCGGGGTAAATCTTCCTGCCAGTCTGTCTGAAAGGATTATTAATGATTTATTGATTAATGAAATGAGTTATAAAGGTGTTATTATTACTGATGATCTCAATATGTCAGCTATATCTAGAATGTATTCAATAGAAAAAGCTTCTGAAATGGCTCTTAATGCAGGTGTAGATGTCCTTCTTTATAGAAATTATAAGGATGCTCTAAGAGCATATAGTTACTTAATCTCTAAAATCAAAGAAGGTGAGATTTCTGAGAAAAGGATTGATCTTTCTCTAAAGAAAATACTTAAGTTGAAGCAGCAATATTCTCTTATTGATCCGCCTTATCCTCAAAACACACAGGGTATTATACCTTATCTCAAGCGTTCAGGTAATGCTGAAAAAGCTTCAACTCTTTTCGACAGGTCAATAACAATTTTTAAAATGCCTGATCATCCTTTGAATATTGATGATAAAAAGTCAGTATTATTACTTTCTGTTGATAGATTAGCATTAGCGCATTTTAACAGTAATATTAAATTTTCACTTAAGGATATTTTTTATTCTTTTGACGAGGTTATAATACCTTTGGAGCCTGACATTGAGTTGTGTAATGATCTTATAAGTCGTCTTGATAATTATGAATTGGTTATTATTATATCTTATAATGCTTATTTTTACAGTAATCAGGCTGAATTAATTCGAAATATCATTGATCAGAAAGAAGTATACATTTTAGCTGCTGGTTCTCCTTATGATGTGACTTTGTTTAAAGGTGCTTCTCTTATTGCATTATCCTATGGTTATGAAGTAAATGCCCTTATCAGTTTTGCTAATTTCCTTAAAGAAAAGATAACAGGTAATTCTAATATACCTGTAAAACTACCTCTTTAGGCGTAAGAGCATACTACATTTATGGAATAGTTATTGCTTTCTTGCTATGGGATAATAAGTTATGAATTTAATATGATTTTTCCTGATGTGCCTGTTGATCATTAGGGTATTTTTGTAATAATGGTGCAGAGATGAGCAAAAAAAAAGCAAAAAAATTAAAAATATGTGTGGATTCAAACAACAATATTGCTGTTAAAGAGTTTAAATATGATGAAAATTTATCTTTGAAAAAGCTTATCGATAAGTATGGTGATAAAGTTTATAATCTTGCATACTCTATAACCAGAGATCATGCTGAATCTGAAGAAGTATTTCAGGATGTGTTTTTAATTGTGTTTAACAAAATCCACTCATTGAGAAATGCACGGGCTCTTTCTAGCTGGATTAATACTATTACAGCCAATGTTGCAAAAATGAAGGTTAGAGAAAGATCTAAAACCAGCTTATTATTAGATTCAGTTAATTCTGTTGCAGAAGTAGAGCTTGTATCAAATTGTCAAAATACATCTTCATCAAACGGTATGCATTGTTTACTTACCACTGAAGCTAAAAATGTCGTTCAAGAAGCTATATCAGACCTCCCCCCCAAATATAAATCTGTCATAATATTAAATGATTTAAACAATTTTTCAATACGCAAAACTAGTGATATCCTTAACATATCAATACCCGCAGTTAAATCTCGCCTGCGCAGGGCAAGGCAAAAGTTAAAACATAAACTTGACCTGTACTTCCTTGAAAATATTAACTAGAAATAGCTAAATGTTTTTAAAAGGTGAAGTTTGCGAGATGATTATTGTAAACAAACACTGGTTCTATGTAGTTTGGGGTTGACGAGGAGGTTGATAGATTTTGTACATTAAAGATGCACGTACTACCCCCGATCGAATCAAAGCGGTAAGAATACCACAGGTATCACTAATAGATCATAATCTTTTCTCTCGCAAAAAAATCATCAAAGATTATATCTATACACCCGAATTCAGAGTGATCCAGACATAACTTAACATTCGTTAAAATTGACTGCAAACGGAGAGTAGCCTTAAACCTGCTCTCTGTTTGTTTTTCGAGCATTTTAACTATATGCATCTAAATGTGAACTGTCTTTATTCTGTGTCTATAGGTACAATTTCTTTAGAGGTAAAAATTCATTGACGATTGTAGCGGTTTTAAGAGGCTATAGGTGAGTGTTTTGTCGAAGCTTGGATCTTTCATTAAATTATTTAATAAGTATTTAGATTTTACTGAAAACTCGAAAAAACTTAATAATAAGTTATCAGATAAGTTTATTTATAATAATAAGCCCTACTGGCTAATTTTAAGATGTTCTAAGTGTGAGAAAAAGTCTATACCTATGGTTAATAAAGGTGTCATTGTACCTGTTACTCCATATTGCAGACATTGCGGTTCAGAAAAGTTTTATCTTGAGAAAAAAAGCGATATAGAAAGACTTGATACTATCTATGCCCTTTATTACAAAGACTTAAACAATGTCAGAAAAGAAATGGTTAGTGTTAATAACGCTCAAATGGATCGGGCATTGCCAGGAAGCTATGTAAGTCAGTCTGTTGGTGGTGTACTTGAGCCGGAATACATTAAAAGCCTTGATAATGTCGTTCCATTTGATAAATATCTCACTAAAAAGTAAATACTAACATATATTAAGCTATTAAACTGCCTGCCGATAGCCTGTTTAAGTTGTGTGAATATTATTTTTGTTGATCTGTATAATAACACATATGTATTACTATGCCAGCTCCTGTGGATAGTATTTATCAATCTCTATGATACGCCCGGGGCGTTCGTCAGAGATAAAGGCTCCCAGAAATTCAAGCAGGCGTTCACCAGAGACTTTAAAATTTTTAATAGTGGTATGATCTCTATGGTGTTCTAAAACTTTGATGATATACCATTGCTCATCAGCACGTTCGAGAAGTTTTGCTTCATCTAAAGGCTGGCCATTTTCATCATATTTGATGTGAACGTAGCTGAAACCATCAGGGCTGGTGTATAGTTGCTCTTCTTCTGAGTGTAGAGTTGCCTTTTTTTCCTGCCGGGCAAAAATATTAATTACTTTTTCATTTATTTTATCGGTCATTAGACGAATTTCCGGTTGACTACACCCTGTTAATTATTTCATTTTACTATAGGCTCTATTTTTATGTACAGGTATTATTTGCCTGAATTTTTTTATTCATTGAAAATTCAGTAATAATGCTATTTTGTTTTCTTGTATGTCTGGTGTAGAATGATTTTTGAGAGCATCATTTGAGGAGAAGCTCATGAGAAAAACGTATGGCTATTTTGTTATTTTATTGATGGCTTTTATGCTTTATATAGTGCCATTTGGGTCTTCTTTTTTAGGTGTATATGCAGAAAACATAGCTCAGCCGGGCATTCTTGACCTTTCTCAGTATGATGTGCCGCTGTCTTCTATTGATAGATATGGCAGAGATTCTTATAGTGATTATTATCAGCCGGTTCCAATGGATACTCAGGCTGTTCAGCAACAAAAATTTGACATGGCTAATGAGTATATTCAGCAACAAAAGGATATTATTAATAAACATAAGAAAGAAGCTCTTGGGCAGCTTGATCAAGTGATTGATGAAATAGCTGAAACAAAGAGAAAGTATGATGAATCCAGAAAAAGCTATCGCTATGATTATTATTATCCTTACCCGTATCCTTATTATCAGAATGGTTATACCAATCAGGAGTATCATTCTACTGAAATTAGAAAGCTATACCCCTTTCATGATAAGAAAAAATCATATCCTTTTCCGTATCATACTGCTTATATGAGCTATTATCCTTATATGAATATTTTAAATATCCCCGGATATATTAACAATACTGAAATGTATTATGATGGTCTTGACAATGATGGTGATGGCTTTATTGATGAAGGTTTCCATAATGGAAATGTGCAGATTATTATTGCAGATTCAGGTTTAAAGAAAGATGATGAGTGGGCTCTTTATGTTAATGATGAATATATGGGTATCAATCATGAAGGCATGACAAGAAACTGGGATCTTCATCTCTACCCGGGGACACACAGGGTAACAGTTATAGCTCATAATCTGCCTGATAACTCTGGCAGTTATAGTATTGTATTCAGGAATGCCAATGTAGTTTCCGGCCCACCTCTTACCGGACGCAATATAAGAAGCGGTGAATCGCTTGAGTGGCTTATTAAAGCTCGATAAAGCAGTCATACTTTAAGAACCTTAAACTGCCTGAAAACATTATTTTTGAAAGCTTTTACAGCTAAAAGCCAATGTATTATTTGCAAAAAAACTGTAAACGTCTGGCCTGAATAGTATAATTCATGCTTTAAGAAATTCTTTTTTGTGCTAAAATACGACTGAGGTAATATTTAAAATGGTTTTATTTGCCTCAACCCCCCTTCTGATAAAACTTCTTTGCGTTTGAATATAGATAATGGAGAAGAATAATGGACAAAGTGATAATTTTTGATACGACATTAAGGGATGGCGAGCAGTCACCCGGTGCTACAATGAATATGAAAGAAAAAATAGAAGTGGCTAAACAGCTTGCCAGGCTTGGTGTTGATGTTATAGAAGCAGGTTTCCCTATTAGCAGCCCAGGAGACTTTGAAGCTGTAAAGCATATCGCTCAAAATGTTAAAGGACCCTCAATAGCAGGGCTGGCAAGAGCAAATAAAAAAGATATTGATGCAGCTTGGGAAGCTGTTAAATATTCAGATAAACCCAGAATTCATACATTTATTGCAACTTCAGATATTCACCTTGAGTATAAGCTCAGAAAATCAAGAGAAGAAGTCTTAAAAATCACTGAAGAGATGGTCTCATACGCTAAGAGCCTCTGTAACGATGTTGAGTTTTCAGCCGAAGATGCAGGCAGAACTGACCCTGATTATCTCTGTCAGGTCGTTGAAGTAGCGATAAGGGCTGGAGCTACAACCGTTAATATACCTGATACAGTGGGATACACTGTGCCAGACGAGTTTGGGGCACTGATTAAGTACTTGAAAGACAAAGTGCCTAACATTAATGATGCTATTATAAGTGTTCACTGCCACAACGACCTGGGCATGGCTACAGCAAATACTATTGCAGCCCTTCAAAATGGAGCAAGACAGGTAGAATGCACTGTGAATGGCCTAGGAGAACGTGCAGGCAACTGTTCTTTAGAAGAAATTGCTATGATACTGAAAACAAGAAAAGATAAGCTGAACCTCTACTCAACAGTGGATACTACAGAAATATATAAGGCAAGCAGGCTTGTTAGCAACCTTACAGGTATGCTAATTCAGCCTAATAAAGCTATCGTAGGGGCTAATGCTTTTGCACATGAATCAGGTATCCATCAGGACGGCTTCTTAAAATATCGTACTACCTATGAGATTATGAATCCGCAGGATATTGGCCTGGTACAGAGTCAGCTTCCTCTCGGGCCAAGGTCTGGACGCCATGCCCTGAAATCCAGACTCGAAGAACTGGGCTATGAACTTAATGAAGAAGATCTGCAAAAAGCCTTTGAACGCTTTAAAGTTCTTGCTGATAAAAAGAAAACTATTACCAACAGAGACTTAGAGTATATTGTTGCTGATGAAATAAGGTTTAGGTCAGCAGATGCAGAATATACCCTTGAGCAGGTTCAAGTAAGTTGCGGCAATCAGGCTATACCTACAGCAACTGTTAAGCTGAAAAATGCTGAAGGAGAAATTCTTCAGGATGCCGCTATCGGGGCAGGCCCTATTGATGCTATCTATCAGGCAGTTAACAGAATTATTGATGTTCCTAATGACCTGATAGAATTCTCTGTACAGGCTATTACAGAAGGCATTGACGCTATGGGTGAAGTTACCATAAGAGTTAAAGCTGAAGATGGCAGTATATACACAGGAAACGCTGCTAATGTAGATATTATTGTAGCTTCTACTATGGCTTATGTTCATGCTCTCAATAAATTGCTTGCTAAAAGCGGTATATTGACAAAAACAACTGCTTAATTGCTTATAAATAAATGGTTTCAGCTATTGCAGGTTTTTTGTGCCTGCAATGCTGCTTTTATAATGTCGCAGGAAAATAATTCCACTACACAGCAAGCCTTAAGTCAGGTCTGAAAGTATGTTTACCCTCAGACGAAAGAACTTTTGCAGTATCTATAATCGTTGACATTTTCCACAAAAACTTAAAAAGCTCTGTTAACGGGTGTTTTTGTGATGTCGCTTTTTGCTTTTCTTTTGACATAAGAGAAATCGTAATATAGTGGATTGGTGAGTTTTTCTGTATGCCTTATGCTGGCTGCTTTCTGGCCTTTTCTGTTTTGTTGCTTTAATAACAGGGATTATACTTTATTATTTGATGTAGAGCGTTTATAATTGATTTGTCTGTATTGTTGAATCATTTTGCCAGCGTCAAAAGGAACAGCAATGAAAAAGCCGATCAGAAAAGGAAATGTTATTGTGTTTACCGGGCCTTCTGGTGTAGGGAAGGGCAGTATAGTATCGCAATTGCTTAAACGGCACGATGATATAGTTTTATCGGTATCAGCTACGACAAGACCCCCCAGAAAAGGTGAACAAGATGGCGTTGAGTATCATTTTCTCCCTAAAGAAAAGTTTATGGCTCTTGTGAATTCTGGTCAGATGCTTGAGTGGGCTGAATTTGCAGATAATTTTTATGGCACTTTCAAGCAGGCCGTGGAAAAAGAAGTTGATGAAGGTAAAGATGTGATCCTCGAGATAGAGGTTCAGGGAGCAATGCAGGTTAAGGCTAAAATGCCTGAGGTCGTTATGATATTTGTTTTGCCCCCATCTGTTCAAGAACTCAGAAGAAGGATAACAGGCCGGGCGACTGAGGTTCCTGAAATAATTGAAAAAAGGATGAATATTGCTGCTGAAGAAATTAAAATGGCTGACAGATTTGATTATAAGGTTATAAACGATGATCTTGGCCATGCTATAAAAGAAGTAGAAGATATTATTATGTCATTGAGATGAATATATGAACACATTAGAAGGTAAAAATATTGTTATTGGTATTACAGGTTGCATTGCAGCGTATAAAATACCTGAATTGATCAGGTTGTTTGTTAAAGCAAATGCTAATGTTACGGTTGTCACTACTGAGTCTGCTTTAAACTTTGTAACACCGCTGGTATTGACGACTTTGACTGGTAACAGGGTTCATACAGAGATGTTTGAGCTGCCTGAAACCTGTGATGTGAATCATATATCGCTGGCGGACAGGGCTGATTTAATGCTGATAGCACCCGCTACGGCCAATATTATAGGTAAGATTGCTAATGGCATTGCTGATGATCTTTTAACGACAACTGTAATGGCTGCTAAAGGGCCGGTTATTATTGCACCTGCTATGAATTCAGCTATGTGGAACAATTCTATTGTTCAAAACAATATTGAAAAACTAAAAGCCTCTGGTTATAAGTTTATTGACCCTGATACAGGTTATCTTGCCTGTGGTTGTGAAGGGCCTGGCAGGCTAAAAGATATAGATGATATATTTCACTATGTAGAAAACTTTTTTCAACCTGAAAAACCTTTAAAAGGAAAGAAAGTTCTTGTTACTGCCGGTGGAACTCGTGAATACATTGACCCTGTACGCTTTATAACGAATAAAAGCTCCGGCAAAATGGGCTATGCTATTGCAGAAGCTGCTGTTAATCTTGGGGCAAATGTTGATCTTATTTCAACTGTTAATAAGCCCTTATCGGGGGCAAAGTTACACCCTGTTGAGACTGTTAAAGACATGCAGCAAAAGCTTCAGGAACTCTTTTCTGATGTGGATGTTTTAATTATGGCTGCTGCCGTGTCTGACTATATGGCTGCTTCTTACAGTGAGCATAAGATAAAAAAATCTTCAGAACAGGAGATATTTTCTATCAATATGGTTAAAACACCTGACCTGATAGCAGATTTAGCATCAAGAAAGAAATCTGGTCAAATAGTTGCAGGCTTTGCTGCTGAAACTGAAGACCTTATTGCTAATGCAAAAAGAAAGATGGAGACAAAAAACCTTGATTTGATTGTTGCAAATGATGTTTCTCTTTGTGATTGCGGTATGAATAGTGAATACAATTGTGTTGATATTATTTTCCCTGATGGAAAGCTAGAGCATATATCGAAAAGACCTAAAATTGAGATAGCATATCGCCTGTTGAAAGTTATCAGCTCGATGCTTTAACAAAACTTAATAAACAAATTTTAAGACATCTTTTTGTTGCCTATATTGCTACAACCCCTTCTATTACAGGCTTTAAATACTCTTTTTAAGGGATTTAAAAAAAATTAAAAATATGCTTTACTTAATAATATCAATATAAAAACAATTTATCTGTTGGGGTTCAAATTACTCTTTATGTCAGTCTTTTTTATAAAGCTTTTAATTTTAAAATTTGTATATATTATAAAAACAACTATCTCTGATAGACTTATTTTCTGTGCTAAATCGGCTAAAGAAAAATTTAAATCAGCCGATTCATTATTTGTTGTTGGTAAATTCATGTAGTGTAACAAGGAGAATGATTCAAGTGAGAAACAAACATGTAAGTTCATGGGCTGAAGAATTTGACTATGAAGAACTCAATGAAGATTTGAGCAATACTAGTGTACCGCTGACATTGCTTGAAGAGGCCCGTGAAGCTTTAACTCGCACTACGAAACAAAGAGCTAAGAAAAACAAAATCATCAAAACCCGCAAAGAATGCTGGCAATAGCTAACTGTGGTATAACGTGGAGGAATACTATAGCCTAAAAGCTCGTTTAGATTAATATTAGCCTTATACTGTGGCCATGTTTGTGCTGTGGTATTTTCTCAGGTTCTTGCAGAACAGACTGAGAGCACTTTTAAAATTGCTATTTCTTTTGTAGTGAATATTTTAAGCTATAAAATTTTCTAGTGTCTCGATAAGATCTGTTTTCCAGTTCTGGCCTTTTTCCAGAAAAGAGTCAGCGCCCAGATCAATGACTTCTTCTATGGCATCAAGGTCTTTTGTGGCAGACATTACAATGACTTTTGTATCAAGGTTGTTGTCTGCAATATTATGTTTGACTTTAGAGAGAAGTTCTATGCCATCTTCTTTATTGGGCATAAAGAGATCCATTAACACAAAGTCAAAGGGGCCACGTTCTTCAAAGATGGTATAAGCCTCAGGCGCACTGCGTGCTAACAGCACATTGTATCCGCTTTTAGTCAGCAATAGGCTCAATTGATAGACAACTAGGCCGAGATCATCTACTACCAGTATTGATTTTGTTATTGGTTCTCCGTCTTCTGTTATCTCTTCAGTGGATGGCGGTAGTTTATCGGGTTCTTTAGATTGTCTTATTGCCTTTATCAATAAAATGACTTCTTCATTGGTCAAACGTTCAGGTGGTTCTAAACCCACTATCTGGAATAATTCTCTTATTAAGTTGCGTGAAATTTCTGTTTGTACGGTGTCAGGCGCCATATTCTTTTCCTCTTTGAGAATTATCTTTGTTTACATTTGTACTTTAATATCCATCATAGTTTATTATATTTTATGTTGGTATTAAAAGAAAATCTCTGTTATGCATAAATTTTATCATTTAATTAGTTTTCTGGCTGTAAGTTTATTGTTTTGTGGTTGTGTTGCGGCTGAAACCCTCGATTATCAGGAACAATTGATAAGGGTTGGTATAAGTTCAAAAGATTTTAGTGAGCTTGAATATCAGTCGACAAGAATAACAGCCGATAATAACTTTAGTATTACTGATCTGGCTGAAGAAAAGACACTTATAAAAGCTTTGCCGGGCTCTGTGTATGATATTAGCGTTAATAGTGAAGGGTTTATTATTAAGGCTGGTGGGCAGATCCTTATGAGTAAACTGGGAGGACCTCTTGGCGTTGAATCTCCGGCCGGCTTTGTAAAAATACTGGATATTACCAGAAAAGGTTCTCAACCAGCATACAGAGGTAGAATTGAAGTTGTTAGAGCTACTATAAACTCTGATAAACTTTCAGTAGTTAACGTTTTGCCAGTTGATGAATATCTTAAGGGTGTAGTGCCAAATGAATTGCCTGTTAGTTTTGGGTTTGAGGCTCTTAAGGCACAGGCTGTTGCGGCTAGAAATTATGCTATAAGGCCAAGGGAAAAACCATATGCTCAGTTTGATATATGTGATTCTGTTATGTGTCAGGTTTATTTTGGGTATTATACTGAAAATTCCTTATCAAACAAAGCTGTTGAAGAAACGGCAGGCCTGGTTGCTTTACATGATGGTGAGGTTATTACGGCAGTATATTCTTCTGCACCGGGTGGTTGCACTGAAGGGTATGAGCATGCCTTTTCAGAACCAGGCACCAATCACTTTCCGGCCAGGCCGAGGCCCTATTTAAAGCCTGTTTGCGATATACCCGAATATACTGATCTCTCTGATGAAGCAGCAGCAAGGAAATTTTATACGACCTCTCCCGCAACACATGATGTGAAATCAGGCAATTACCGCTGGTCTCGCCAGTGGACAGGAGCTGAACTTGCTGGTCAGATAAATATGAACCTGGCTAAACTCTCAAATACAAAAGGTTCAGCACCTTTCGTTCAGCCTGCTTTCGCACAATCCAGTTCTGTTGGAACTCTGAGAGGGCTCGAAGTTCTTAGCAGGGGTAAATCAGGAAAAGCCATGGAACTAAAAATTGTCGGCACAAATGGTTCATGGATTGTTCAAAAAGAACTCAATATAAGACGCCTCTTAACCAAGAATGGCAGTGCTTTGCCGAGTGCAAATATTGTTATTGATACTACAAAAGACGCCAGCGGTAACATTACATCTGTAAAACTCTTTGGAGGAGGCTTTGGACATGGTGTCGGCATGAGCCAGTACGGGGCAAGCTACATGGCATCTAAAGGGCACACGTTTGATAAGATATTGCAACATTATTATACAGGTGTTTCAATAGGCACAGAACCTGTCTTTATGATGGCAACAGATTATTCACTTCCGGCAAGGCAGGTTTTCTATGCCCCGCACGGAAAAGGTATTTTGATTGTTGATAACGAAGGGGCGGATACAATTAAAATAAGGCTCAATGGCAGGGATATTTTATTTAAAGACCAGCCGAAAGTCTTTTCTCGTAAGGCATTTGACCTGTCTCCTTATCTTAAAAATGGGCATAATGAAGTGATATTCTATCCTCCTGATTATAAGACCTTTGAAGGCCTCAGCCAGAAAATGTGGATTGAAGTAGTCAAAGCAAAAGCAAAATGACGAAACCGGGTTTATTTAAAATTGTTTCATTAATTGCTGTAGTAACTGTGCTTAGTAAAGTTGCTGGTTTTGCCCGTGATCTCGTTATAGCAGGGGTTTATGGCGCTACTCTTACCAGTGATGCTTATTTTTATGCTTATCAGATACCGGCTCTGGCTCTTATATTGCTGGGTGGGTTGGGTGGACCCTTTCATACTGCAACAATAGCCGTTTTTGGCAAACGACTGCTGGGTAAACTTGATAATATACCTGATCATGAGAATAGGCTTCTAAACGCTTATCTTATCTGTACTTTTGTTGCGTTCTCTCTTGTAGCTCTCTTAACCGGTATATTTGCATTACCCATAATTAAATTTATTGCACAGTCAGCCTCACCTGAATTGCAGAATCTTGCAGCTGAACTGCTTGTAATAATGTCTCCTGTGCTTATTATAGGAGGCTTAATTGGTATTTTCTACGGTATTTTGAATGTATATGGCAGGTATTTCTGGCCTTCCATAGCACCATTAATTGCCAGCTTGTCGATAATAGTAGCTGTTATTGGTTTTGGTAAGTCTGAAGGGGCTATAGCTCTTGCTATTGGTACCGTTATAGGTGCGGCTGGTATGCTTCTGGTTCAGTTACCACAGTTTCTTAAAGCAGGCTTTAAACTTAAACCCGAGTTTAAGCTCAAACTTGACGGTATGAAGCATATTGGCGAGATACTTTTCCCTGCTATGATAGGCACAACAATCGGACAGACTAACGTTTATGTTGATATGTTCTTTGTTTCTGGCCTGCCTGAAGGTGGCTGGACTTCTATAGTACTGGCGAACAGATTAATGCAGCTTCCTATAGGTGTTTTGATAACTGCTATGCTGGTTCCGATATTTCCAATGTTTACAACTTTTGTAGCAAAAAAGGATATGGAAAGCCTCAAACGTTATGCACATTCTACTGTTGTATCTTTGTGGTTTATTGCTTTTCCTGTGCTGGTATTCATTCTGCTATTTTCTGTTGATGGCATCAGGGTATTGCTTGAAAGAGGCCAGTTTGACAGAGATGCAACTTTAATGGTGAGCCATGCGTTGATTTTTCTTTCTTTTTCTATTATTCCTTATATGGCTAGAGATACAATTACACGTATCTTTTATGCGTTTGATGATTCTAAAACGCCTTTGTTTGTGGGTATTCTGGCTATTGCAGTAAATGCTTTCATGGATTGGTTGCTGGTTGGCCCTCTCGGGGTTGGGGGAATCACCCTATCTACTACGATTGTAACAATATTCAATATGGTACTTCTCACTTTTCTTCTCAGGAAGAAGATAAAAGATATTTCATTGCGTAAGATTATTAAGCCGTCTTTAAAAATACTTTTTGCAGGTATTCTGATGGCAGGTTTATGTTATTTAATGAATTATTTATGGGTGATGTTTGTTGAAGATACTACATTGCTGGTTTTAATAAAACTTATTGTTATTGGCTGTGCTGGTTTTAGCTTTTATTTTGTTATGACAGTTCTTATGAAGCTTGATGAATCAACTATGTTGCTGGGTAAATTTAGAACATATCTGGCAAAGCTTTAATCATTATTCGGAGAAGCAGTTTTTAAGGTAGTCTATGGTTTTGACCTTATTTTCTACGAGGTATTCGATGAATTCTATATTGTGTTTGGAGTCTGAAGTTACTGTTATGGTCAGTTCATATTCCTCTGAATTTTCCGGGCGATGTGTGTAGCATATCTTCTCGTCAAATTTATTGCGCCATTCAGTCTTTTGTATTTGGCAGCTGGTTTCTTCGGCGACAGTTTCAAGCCAGGTTAAAAGCCCTTCCGGAAAATCCTCAAATTTCTTTGTATAGGTGCTCATGTTTATGTTTCTGTCCTCCCTTCAGTATGTATAATCATATCATGAACTTTGGGATGAGGTGTTGCTTTTAATATTTATTATTTTTTTCCAGAATGCAACTCTTTTCAAGTGTTAACACTTTTTAAAGCGAACTTAATCTGTAATCCACTGACTAAACTGGTTTCTTATCTACATAATGTCATGTGTATTTATCTAAATTGTAATATATTATTGTCTCAGAGTATAATACTTACATGCTAAAAAAAAATGTACGCATTTATTCCGGTCGAAATTGTAAATTGATGAAGAATATGGCAGGAATGTAGTATACTAATCAGTAATATAATCATGATAACAGGGAAATAATTTGGTGAAATAATATGTATAAGATAGCTTTCAATAATGTGATAGTGCCTTTTGTCCTTCTGATTGTTAGCATTGTTATCAGTGCAGGGGCTGGTTTATTAGATTTATCGCTTCCTGTCCTGCCTCTGCCTGTCTGGATGCTTTCTGGCGTGGCCCTAGTAGTGTTTATTCTGGCTGGAGTGCTTCTCTATCACAGGGCTAATGTTAATCAATATATGGCTATATCAGGTTTGATGCTACTTGTATATTTTATTACTATGGTTGCTGTCTCTGGTGCTGCCATCATTGCACAGTTTGAAAATTATATTTCTATGGCGGGAATAAATCTTACTATAAATATAGTGCCACTTGTTGTACCTGTTTTATTGAGTATCTTTGTTGTTAAACTATTTGTCAGGCTTGATGAAGTTAAAAAGCCGTCTATTAAAGAAAAACCAGATCTTCAGAAAGAAGATGCTTCGGCAGTTCCTGTGGATCAGACTTCTATAGAAAAGCCACTGCAGGAGGAGACAGCTGTAGAAGAACTTCCAGTTGTAGAAACTCCTCAAATAGACAAAGAAGAAGCTCAAATATCAGAACTGGATGCCACAGTAAAAGCAGAAGATGAACCAGAAGAAGTTTATTTTGAAGACATTATAGATGATGAGCCTGTACCGTTTTCTGAACCTGCATCACAGCCTCAAGAAGATTTGCCTGAAGAGGTATTTTTTGAGGATATGATAGACGAAACACCGCAAACTTTTTCAGAACCTGAAAAAGAGCCAGAATTAACCACTCAGAAAGAGACTGATAAAGAACCTGAAAAACCAGCATTTCAGGAAACTTATCAACCCCCACCTCAGGAAGAAATTAAAAGTGAAGAGTTTGATGCTCTGGGTGATTTACCTGATCTTGATGGAGATATAGGTGACCTCTCAGCAGACTTACCTGAAGTTTCAGAAGAAAAAGAACCCCAGATGCAACAATCAGAGCCGGAAAAACAGCCAGAACAGCCCCGCCCGCAGGAAATAGCAGCCTCCGCTGAAGAAGAAAAACAACAGGATACTTCAGATGAAGAAAAACATTTAATGCCCAGACTGACTGATTCTCCCCGGTCTAAGGATCTTGATGATGGCGGAAAAATTACTTCTATAGGCAAATTGCTTGTAGATCATAGAGATATAGAGAATATTATTGAAACAAATGCTTTAATGCAAAGTGTAGGAGCTGAAACAACTACTACTAATATTATTTCAGCTGTTGCCGGTGGAAAAACTAATGAGAAGCTGGCTGCTATTACTGAAATAGAAGGTGTTTCTGCAAGTGTTATTGTTAATGAAGCTGGTTTCATAAGAGCTAGCACTCTTGGTAATATACATAAAGAACAGGTTATAGGTGCCATGGCTTCAGGCACTTTCGGTATCATTGCTAAATCAATGGATAAGCTGGGTTTTAAATCTGTGAAAGACATTGCTTTCGAGTCTGCAACTGGTACCATTATATTGAATAAGTTTGGTAACGACATTTTATCTGTATTTGTTGAGTCAGGTGTTCAGGTATATGAAGCTGATGAAATTAATGATATGATGCCAACAATTGCAGAACTATCATCAGAGGAAGTTATTTCTACCTTAAGCACCGTTAATGGTATATTAGGAGTTATAATAGCAACCTCTTCTGGTGATGTTGTTGCCAGTAAGCTTATTGATGAGTCAAAAAACGTTGCTGATATAGCCAGTGTCTTGCCGACATTCTATTCTAATCTGGGTGTTTTCATTAAGAATATGGAACAGAATACCCTGAGAAAAGTTATTATTGCCACAAGCAGTGAAATGTTGCTCCTGACTACTATTGGTGCTAATATACTAATGATTTATACCACACTAAATACAGCTATATTACCTAAAGACATTAAAATTCAATATGAAACGATGATTAATTCATAAATTTACGCAAATACAAGGGGAAAAGTTGCTCTATGGTGTTAGTTAAAAACCCTCTTCAAGATCTTTTAATACAGGCACAGATTCTATCTGAAAAGGATTTAAAACAGGTTCTGGATGAACAGAAAAAAACAAGCAAGCCTTTGCTTGAAACTATTGTAGATTTAAAGTTATATGAAACGACTGAGTTGAGAAGTCAAATAAGATCTGCACTTGAATTGCAGTATGGTGTTAGTTATGTTGACCTTAATAAAACTGAATTTGAATCTGAAATGATACATCTTTTGCCCAGAAATATTCTGGCAGATCATAAATTTGTACCCTTAAGACGAAGTGGAAATCTTGTAACTGTTGCCATGGTTGATCCTGCGAATTTGGTGGTTGAAAAAGAGCTGGCCTATCGCTTTAAAGAGTTTAAAAACCTGCGTATTAAAAAAGTGGTAGTGGTTGAAGATGACTTCTGGACGTTTCTTAATACCCATTTACCCCAGGAAGAAAAAGATGAAGAGCTTACTCTTGAAGAAGATACAGAAGATTTGATTTCTTCAATGGGCGTAGATCTCGTAGAAGTAGGAGATTCTGATCTTGATGTAGCTGATCTGGCAGATTCAGCCGAAGAGGCTCCTATTATTCAACTTGCAAACCGTATTCTGGGTGTTGCTATTAGTAAAGGTGTTAGCGACATTCACATTGAACCACAGGAAAAAGAACTTCAGGTTCGCTATCGTTTAGATGGTGTCCTTTCTATCTATAAGACCTTCCCTAAAAAAATACAAAATGCATTAATATCAAGGTATAAAATTATGTCAGAACTTGATATTGCAGAGAGAAGGTTACCTCAAGATGGACGTATAAGAGTAAGGATGGCAGGAAAGGTTATTGACTTCAGGGTATCAACACTTCCCAGCAAGTTTGGCGAAAAGGTTGTAATGCGTATTCTAGATAAGTCAAACATTTCATTCGGTCTTGATCAGTTGGTTACTCATAAACCAACACTTAAGTCTTTAAGAGAAGTTATTAATCAGCCATTTGGAATCATTTTCGTAACAGGGCCTACTGGTAGTGGTAAAACTACAACACTTTATAGTGCTTTAAGTGAAAGAAATACACCGGGTGTAAATATATCGACGGCTGAAGATCCGATTGAATATGATCTGGCCGGTATTACACAGTCTGAGGTTAATAAAGTCATTGGTATGGACTTTGCACGGATTCTCAGGGCCTTCTTAAGACAGGATCCGGATATTATGCTGGTCGGAGAAACAAGGGATAAAGAGACAGCCAAGATCGCTGTAGAAGCTGCACTGACAGGTCACCTTGTATTTACAACACTCCACACTAATGATGCCCCTGGGGCCATTATGCGTCTTGAAGAAATGGATGTTGAACCCTTCCTTATCTCAAGTTCGACACTTGCTATTTTGGCACAGCGCTTGTTGAGAAAAGTTTGCTCGAACTGTAAAGAACAGTATGAAGCAGACATGAGTGTTTTAAAATATCTCGGTATAGAGAATCTTGGTTATACAACTTTTTATAAGGGTAAAGGTTGCGATAACTGTAATGGTTCAGGCTATAAGGGCCGGGTTGGTGTCTATGAATTTATGCGTATTAATGATCATATAAGAGATCTCATAGCTAAAGGTTCTAATACTGCTATTATCAGGCATGCTGCCCAGGAATCAGGCATGATGACACTTCTTGAGTACAGTTTGTGGCTGGCTAAAGAAGGTCATACTACTCTTGATGAGGTTATAAGGGTTACATTTACCGGGGAAGGTGCTTCATCTGTTTGCTCTAACTGCGGTAAACCAGTTGGAGACGAGTTCTATAAATGCCCGTTCTGTCAATTTGACCTTAAACAAACCTGTCCACGTTGTAGTTCTCTTATTCAAGAAGGCTGGACTTCCTGCGCCAAATGTGGACTTAAAATTGTGAACTTTACTGCAGATACTGAATGTGACAATTGTGGCGGTGAAATATCCCTGGAGATGACCCGGTGCCCGTGGTGTTTTGCTGAAATTGAGAAAACATTCTCGCATGAAGAACATCACCATGACCATAACCATAACCATGACAACCATGTTACTGTAGAACATTAATTTATCTACCTTTGTTATTAATATAGGAGTTAGAAGGGTATGTTTTTAGAAGAATTATTACAATTAGTATTTGACAGAGGCGCCTCTGACCTGCATATTTCAATGGGGCTGCCGCCTGTTATCAGAGTTGATGGTAAACTTGTCAGAACTGATTATCCGCCGTTAACAAAAGAAGATACACAGCGACTTATTTTCAGTATGTTAACCAATGAACAGCGTAGAGTACTTGAACAAAACTGGGAACTTGACTGTTCTTATGGGGTTTCAGGTTTAGGACGTTTCAGGGTTAACGTATACAAAGACCGTGGCAATTATGCTGCTGCGCTGCGTTCTATCCAATCAAATATTCCAACGTTTGATCAGTTAGGTTTGCCGCCTATTGTTAAAGAAATTTCTGAAAGACCACGTGGTTTGGTTCTGGTAACAGGGCCTACCGGTAGTGGTAAGTCTACAACACTTGCAGCAATGATAGATAACATTAATTCTTCCAGAGCAGAGCATATTCTGACAATTGAAGACCCGATCGAATTTGTTCATACATCAAAAAGAAGCGTTATTCACCAGAGAGAACTTGGTCAGGATACCAGGAGTTTCAACAATGCCCTGAGAGCTGCCCTGCGGGAAGATCCGGATGTTATACTGGTTGGTGAGATGAGGGACCTTGAAACGATCTCTCTTGCTCTGACAGCTTCTGAAACCGGTCACCTTGTGTTTGGTACCCTGCACACTTCATCTGCTTCTGCGACTGTTGACCGTATTGTTGACGTTTTCCCACCTACACAGCAGCAACAGATCCGTATTCAGTTATCGAACTCCCTTGTGGCTGTATTTACACAGACATTGCTGCCTAAATTATCTTCAGATGGTACAAAGTCTGGCAGGATTATGGCACAGGAAGTTATGATTGTTACACCTGCTATCGCTAACCTCGTTCGTGAAGGTAAAACAGCCCAGATCTATTCAGCTATTCAAACAGGTGGTAACTATAAAATGCAAACACTTGAAATGGCACTTAGAGAGCTGTATGTCAATAACCTGGTTACTTATGAAGATGCGATGACAAAAACAAGTAGGCCTGATGACCTGAAACGTATGATCGGTTCTGCTATGGCCAGTGCATAGTTTTGATTAGGAGTGCTTAAATGCCTCAATATAAATATAAAGCCCGTGATGATAAAGGTAATTTATTAGAAAATGTTGCTTCGGCTGAAACGCTTAATGAACTCAGGTTGCACCTGAAAGAGAAAAATTTATATCTTATTGATGCTGAAGATGCAAATAAGCCGAAAAGTATTCTTGATGCAAACCTTGATGACTATTTACAACAGTTTTCTAAAGTAAGTTTAAGTGATATGGTTGTGTTTTCAAGACAATATTCTGCTCTTATCAATGCGGGTGTTGCTATGATGAGAGCGTTGACTATTCTTTCAGAGCAATCAGAGAATTATAAGCTTAGAAAGATCTTAACGATAGTTAAAAGCGATGTCGAGCAGGGTATTTCATTATCTGATGCTTTTGCAAAGCACCCTGACACTTTTGATATTCTGTATGTTGCTATGGTAAGAGCCGGTGAAACGGGTGGAGTTCTTGATGAGGTTTTAAACAGGATTGCCAAGTTTCTTGAAGATCGTGCAAGGTTATTGCATCAAGTAAAATCAGCTCTTACTTATCCGGCTATTGTTACCTTGCTTGCTCTTGTTATATTTTTTGTTATGCTGACCTTCATATTACCTAAGTTTTCACAATTATTTGGTCGGCTGGGGTCTGATTTGCCTGCTTATACACAGTTTTTAATTAATGTAAGCGAGTTTTTACGGTCAGCATGGATATTGCTTATCATTGCAATTATTGTAGGGTTGGTGTTTTTGTTCAGGCATGTTTATGCAACGGAAAAAGGTAGATATGAAATAGACAAAATATTTTTGCAAATTCCGGTTTTTGGTGACCTCTTAAAGAAAGTTGCAGTAGCGAGGTTTACCAGAACCTTTGGTACACTGGTTAAAAGTGGAGTGCCTATACTGAATTCACTTGAAATCGTTCAAGATACTGCCGGAAATGCTGTTGTTTCCGGTATTGTAGGTGATGTTAAAGAGGCTGTTACCCAGGGTGGAACTATCAATGAGCCTCTTGCACGCTCGGGGCTTTTTCCTGCAATGGTTGTATCAATGATTGCTATTGGAGAAGAAACTGGTGAGCTTGATGCTATGCTTACAAAGATTGCTGACTTCTATGATATGGAAGTAGAAGCTGCTGTTTCAACGATGACTTCACTTATTGAACCAATGATGATTGTTGTATTGGGTGGGTTAGTTGGGGCTGTTATTGTTGGTATGTACTTACCTATGTTTAAGATATTCGAAAAAATAGGTTAATGGAGGAATTATGACGTCTTTAGGACTAAGCGAAAGGCAACTGTACAGTATGATTAACAGTACGGTGGATTCTTATAAGTTTCAACTAGCTCAGGAATATTCTAATGTTTTAACAAGACAGGGTAGAGCCCGTGATACAGGGGCTTTTAATAATACTGAACAGGATATGGAAGCTATGTGTGAGGCTTATAAGGTATTTGTAGCAGAAGCTGTAGCAAAAGCTATTGACGCCAACAACAAAAAAATATATGAAGATTTAAAACAGCTTTTAAACAGATAGGTGGCTAGTGTCTGAAGTGTCTTGTTTCTGTCAGGACCATAGAAAGCCCAAGTTTATTGCAGGTTGAGATGACATCTTTATCTTTTATGCTGCCACCCGGCTGTATAATGGAACTGATACGTGATTGTGCAGCTGCTTCAATATTATCAATAGCAGGAAAGAATCCATCACTTGCAGCAACAGCATCTTTAGCTTCATCGCATGCCTGTCTCAATGCTATTTCCATTGAAGCTATTCGACTGGTTTGACCGCAGCCTATGCCAATCGTTTGAGCATTTTTAGCTATGACAATGGCATTAGAATTAACATGTTTTGCTACTTTCCAGGCGAATAAAAGGTCATCTAGCTCTGCTTCAGAAGGTTTCTTTTCTGTAACGATCTTTAATTCTTCTCTGGTTAACATTTTGTTATCTGAATCCTGAACCAGAATGCCACCTGCAACCTGTCTTATCATATAATCTTCCAGCAAGTTAATATCTGACGGTATTTCAATAAGGCGCAGATTCTTTTTGGCTGCCAGTGTAGATATGGCTTCTTCAGTAAATTCAGGTGCTACAATGACTTCAAGGAAAATATTTGTCATTAGAAGGGCTGTTTCATAGTCTACAGTGGCATTAAACCCTACGATGCCACCGAAAGCACTTATAGGATCAGCATTAAGAGCTTTTTTATATGCTTCAAGAGCTGTTTTTCCAAGAGCAACACCACAGGGGTTAGAGTGTTTTATTATACATACAGCAGGCTTTTTTTGAAATTCATTGATAATTCTCAGTGCAGCTGTTAAATCTACAAGGTTGTTATATGAAAGTTCTTTGCCCTGTAGAACCTTAAATGGTAGGTCATGCAGATTATCTCTTGTATGACTGTAGAGGGCAGCTTTCTGGTGTGGGTTTTCTCCATATCTCAGGTCTTTAATCTTTTTAAGGTTAAGGTTAAATGCTTCAAATGTTTCTTTTGCTTCAAAGATCCTGCTGAGTGTGTCAGTGATGGTCTTATCGTAGTTGTAAGTGTTTCTAAATACTTTTAAAGCAAGCTTCTGGCGTGTTTCCAGTGTGGTATTCCCCTTGTATTTTTCCATTTCATCTATGATGGTGTCATAATCTTCTGGTGAACAGATTACAGTTACAGATTTAAAGTTTTTTGCAGCGCTTCTTAGCATTGCAGGGCCACCAATATCAATATTTTCAATAAGTTCTTCTATTGAAGCATCTTTATTTTCAGCAACTTTTTCAAATGGATACAGGTTTGTTACAACGAGATCAATGGGTTTTATATCTTCTTTTTTAAGTGTATTGAGATGTTCTTTGTTATCTTTATCAGCGAGTATGCCTCCATGAACCTTTGGATGCAGGCTTTTAACTCTGCCGTCAAGTATTTCAGGGAATTCTGTCAGGGTGCTTATTTGGGTTGTCTTTATTCCGGCTTTTTTAAGGTAGTCTCGTGTTTTACCTGTTGAGATTATTTCATAGTTAAAAGTTTCTGTTAGTTTTTTAGCAAACTCTTTGAGCCCTGTTTTATCATAAACGCTTATTATTGCTCGTTTTTTATTCATCTCGACCTCATTCTGTTACGTTCTTAATACTTTCAGCTTTCATGTTAAAGTATATAGCAAACTATTTTGAGGTTAAAATGAAATTGAAATCTGTTGAGAAAAGTTACAATTTTGGTTTTTACCTTATTATTTGCTTCATGAATTATAGAAACAGGTCGATGGATTTAATTAATTCGACTTTTAAATTATAATATTTATTAAGATAGAGATTTTTAGGATCAAGGGTAAGGTTATCTTAAGTGATTCCTGTATTAGTAAAAGAGCTGGAGAATTTAAAGTTCTTACCTTATGATATTTATACTAGGAATGGTCGCCTGATTTTTCGATCAGGAGAAGCTTTGACTGCTGGAAAACTTTTGCAGTTACGTTATATTGAGATATATCGTAAACCAGAAGAGGTTATAGAGAAGCCTTCTGCTGAAGAAAAACCATTTGTCCCTAAAAAACCGACTGCTAAAAAAGGAAAAGTCAAATCAAATGTTTCTACGGTAGTTCCGGTGCTTTCTCCAGAAAAGACGATTGCCTATAATGATGAAAGGCTTCATGAAATTAATCCGGAGTCGTTGATTTCACCTGAAATGCAGGTTAGTATTAAATCTTCGATGCATGATATTATTGATTCTGCTGCAACGGGAACTCCTCCTGACCCTGTTGTTTATAATGCAGCAAGAGATCAGATAGTTACTGAGGTTCTGGATACTGTTGACCAAATATCTCACCTGAATCAATTACGTGTTTTTGATGACTATGACTATTCTCATGGGGTTAATGTTGCGGTATTAAGTGTCATGCTTGGTCATAAACTGAATATTACCAGTAATATGCTCAGAACACTGGCATTAGGTGCGCTGTTACATGATATAGGTAAGACAAGAATACCCAAGCAGATTCTTTATAAGCCGGGCCCCCTTACTGATAAAGAATATGAGATTGTAAAATTGCATTCTCCTATAGGTTATAAGATTATTAAAGATGAGATGGGGTTACCTGAAGATGTGGCCCGTATAGCACTGGAACATCAGGAAAAGTTTGACGGTACAGGCTATCCTCGAGGTATTTCTGGAGAAGCTATTGGCACTTTCGGGCAGATTGTCAGTGTTTGTGATGTCTATGATGCTCTTGTATCAACAAAAGTCTATTCTAACCCTAAACCTTCTCAGGATGCGATCAAAATTATGTTAAACTATGGGAGCAAGTGGTTTAATCCTACAATATTGTATAAATTTTCACATATGACCACTTTTACGGAATAATAAATTTTAGGTGGCGTGGCTTGAAAAGAGTTAATATCAAGGATATAGAAGCGCTTAAATATTTAGAGTTTGACCTTTATAATGAAAGAGGTAAACTGATATGCCCTAAGGGTACAGAAATGACACCGGGCAAGGTTTTGCAGCTTAGTTATATAAAACTGTTTAGAACACAGGATGATCCCAGCACTGTTGTGACAACAGAAATCAGGCCTTCTACTGAAGAATCTCTTGAGTTAGATGATGTTGTTGAAGAAATAGTTGAGAATGATATTAATGACATACCTGAAGAACCTGAAGATTCTGAGTCAAAGATAGATCAGCAGGTTAGAAGAGAAGTTCTGGCCTCTACTAGAGGTTTTATAAATGATATAGAAAGCGGCAAAACACCTGATATAGCTATTTGTGAGGTAACAAGGGATAAGCTGGTTGAAGAAGTTGCTGAAAAAATTGATGAAGTTGACTATCTTGGCCAGCTTAGAATGTTTGATGAGTATACATATTCTCATAATGTGAATGTATCTGCTTTGAGTGTGGCTTTAGGTCTGCAAATAGGTCTTGATGAGAAGCAAATAAAAGATCTGGCACTTGCTGCACTACTTCATGACATTGGAAAGATGAAAATACCCAAAGAGGTGCTTAATAAACCGGGCAGATTAACAGATGAAGAGTTTAAAATAATGAAATTACATGCTCCACTGGGGGCTAAAATCATTAAAGATGAGCTTAAACTTTCCAGTATTATTTATAGAGTAGCACTGGAACACCAGGAACGTTATTCAGGTTCCGGGTACCCCAGGGGTATCAAAATGGATGAGATTTCTCTCTATGCTCAAATATGCGCTATAGCTGATGTCTATGATGCCCTCTGCTCAAAACGTGTTTATAAACCAGCAAGAACCTCTCAGGAATCTATTAAAATAATGCTATCAGAAGGCTCTAAATCTTTTAATCCGGGTTTGCTCTATAAATTTATACATATGTGTAATTATTCAGATAGTTAATCGCATATAATACATATGTGTTGATTAGTCCGGCTTTTACTACAGAATGTAAATTTTTTAACGCCTTACCATTTATTCAATCTCATTTTCAGACGATACCTTTAATGTTAATTGTGTATATCTCTTTGAGGGCAGTTTGAGTAGTATTCTTTTTGGAACCTCAAATTCGCTACTGGCGCAGGTTGATACTGCGTCATATTCAACTTCTGCCAGCCTGCAACGGAAAGATAGAGCCGAATTTCGTAATGAACTCATTAATTCACCTCTTACAGATATTTATGCATCAATAGAAAGACCAATTTTAAATGGTTTATATAAATCTATACCGGCTGAAAGAGCAGAACAGCTTCTTGGTTATGGTGTAAATATGGAAGAAGCAGTAAATACTGCTATTCAGGAATACCTGGAAATGCTTCCTGATGATGAAAAACAGCTTACCCTGAAGGCGCAGGTAGATGGTTATGATGATACTGAAATTGTTATTGACGGTACGCCGGCTGGTGATAACATAGATGTATCAATGTATAATAATTCAACTATTATAGTTAACGCCCTTGCCGGTAATGATACGGTTATTGTTGGGGGTTCCAATAACAATGTTACTGTAAATCTTGATGATGGTAATGATCTTGTTCAGATTGATGGTACTAATTATAATGAGGTGTTTGTCGATGGTGGTGCAGGCAATGATAGATTAAGACTATCAGGCGTTGAAGCAGACTGGAATTTCGACGAAATAGATACCTATACGCATAATACTTCTGGTGCCATTGTTACAGTTGTTGATATTGAAATTGTTCAGTACGGTTAAATAAAGAGTTTATGGTTTTGTCAGTAGGTTTTTCCTGTCGAAGTGGAAAAATTTCAAAACATGTTGTATATAAAAATATATAATACTCCCCGAAAGGTTGACACTGTCGTTCTGTATTGTTTAAACTATAAATACCTTCGGGATGTGGCGCAGCTTGGTAGCGCACCTCGCTTGGGACGAGGGGGCCGCTGGTTCAAATCCAGTCATCCCGATTTTCTAAAAGTAAAACTTAATATAGTGCGGGTGTAGCTCAGCTGGTAGAGCGCTAGCCTTCCAAGCTAGTTGTCGCGAGTTCGAACCTCGTCGCCCGCTGATGACTGAGGCGAGTGTAGCCAAGTGGTTAAGGCCCCGGATTGTGGTTCCGGTATTCGTGGGTTCGATTCCCATCACTCGCCCACTCTTATTTAAGGATAACATATATGCCTGAGTATAAAACGTCTGCTATAATCCTTAGAACATATGATTTTAAAGATTATGACAAGGTTGTAGTTTTATATTCGAGAGAGTATGGGCTGGTCAGGGCAATAGCAAAGGGTGTTAAGCGACCAAAGTCAAAGCTGGGAGGGAGGCTGGAACCTCTCATTGCCTCTGATTTGATACTTTATGAAGGTAAAAATCTTGATATTATTACACAGTGTAGTACTACAGACTATTTTAAAAATCTGAGGACAGATCTGAAAAAGATTACATTTGCAATGTATTATTCTGAACTTATTACTGCGTTTGGTATTGAAGAAGATCCACAATCTGAAGAGGTTTATAACTTCTTATATGATAGTATTAAAAAACTTGAAATTGCCATGGATAACGAATTAGAGCACTTGTTAGTTGCTTTTCAGCATAAAATAATGGTGATGTCAGGTTATGCTCCTATGCTTGATCGCTGTGATCACTGTAATAAAATTATTGAAGAAGATTCAAACGTCTATTTGAATTCATATAGAGGCGTTTTTATTTGTGAAAAATGTAGTGATAGATTTGGCAATTTGGCAGAAATTGATTATAATCTTTATCACTACTTGAAAAGCCTTAATGTTAAAAATGAAAATACTTTTATTTGCGATATTTCAATAGTTATTAAAGCTCATTGTATTATGTTAAACTATATAAAACAAAAAACAAATTATAAGTTGAAAACACCTGATTTAATAGAAAATATATGCCTTATTTAAGGAGATAAGAGCTGTGATGAAGCCTTATTAAGGAATATAAAGTTGTCAAAACAGGATGGTTACAGAGCTGTATTAACAAATAAATCTTTTCTTGCGTTATGGATAGCGCAAATCTTTTCTCAATTAGGAGACAGGGTCTGTTTTGTAGTCTTTGTAGCTATTATTGCTCATAATATAGGTAGCAGTGCAACCTATCAGAGCTGGCTGTATATTGCATTTACCATACCTGCTATTCTGTTTACGGCAATGGCAGGTGTATTTATTGACCGCTGGCGCAAAAAATATACAATGATAACTACAAATATTTTAAGGGGGTTGATTATCCTCTTTCTTCCATTCTTTGATTCTTCTCTGATAGGTATTTATATTATAGCTTTTCTTCTTTCATCAGTTACACAGTTCTTTGTACCTGCTGAAGCATCATGTATACCAATGCTGGTTGAGAAAAAGCAGCTTATATCGGCTAATTCTCTATTTACGACAACTATGATGGGTTCTGTTATTTTTGGATTCGTGCTTGGTGACCCCTTAATCAATATGTTTGGTATTAATGCGGTACATTTTGCGATTACGGCACTGTTTTTAATATCTGCTATATGCTTGATAAGAGTGATAGAACCTCCTGTCGACCATACCAGAGATCGTAGTGTAAAGGAGTTCTTTGACGAATTTAAGGATGGCCTTTCCTATATCAAGAATACACCGGTTGTTTTTAATGCTATGCTCAAGCTGGCTACGTTGTTTTCTATTATTGTGGCACTGTGTATTCTTTCTATAAGTATATCAAGTCAGATGCTTTATCCTGATTCACCTGCTATGGGTGCTCAAAAGTTTGCTTATATAGTTGCTTATAGTGGCCTGGGAATGGTTATAGGTGCTGGCTTTATGGGTAAGTTCTGGCGCAAACGTTCAAAGATGCTGGCAATTTTTACAGGCTTTGCTATTATAGGCTTTAGCCTCTGTGTTTTGACTGCTACTGCTCTGATACCAGAAGAATATAAGGTCTGTATACCCGGTATGAACTTTATCTTTTGTATGTCGGAAGCTTTTGATTTAACCTACAGAATGTTATATACTTACCTTGTAGCGACTGTTATTGGTTTTGGGTCAGCACTGGTTGCTATACCTGTTCAGACAATTCTACAGAGCTCTATACCTGAAAATATGAGAGGAAAAGTCTTCGGGGTTCAATTTACGTTGCTGAGTACGTCTTCTACGTTACCTGTTTTGATTGTTGCTATTGGTGCTGACTTAATTGGTGTTATTAAGATGCTTTTCATTACAGGGATTCCATTATTTTTATTTGGTATTTACGGACACTATAGAATATGGAAAAAACTTTAGAAAAAACATTAGAAAAGACAATTGAAAAGCTGCGAAATTTTTTGCTGTCTCCTCACCTGACCAAACTTGACAGAACCAAGCTCAAGCCAAAAGTTTATCTCTCTGTAAGCAGTGAAGGTTATGGGCATTCAAGCAGGGCTATTGCTATTGCAAGAGAGTTTAAAGAAGATGAAATACTGATAGGTTCTTATGGGTATGCTTATGAGAAGCTTAAAATGAATAACCTGCCCTGTATTGAAATACCACAGGAATTAAAACTTATAGGGTCAGATGGCTCTTTTGATGTAGGTAAAACGATACTTAAAAACCATGCATGGGTATTGAATTTTAACCAGCTTATCCAGGAAGAAATTGATATTATAGAAAGAGAAAGGGCTACCTGTGTTGTTGCTGATGGCCGGCTTGCACCGGTAATGGCAGCGGATAAAGTAGGTTTGCCCTGTGTGGTATTAACTAACCAGAGTGCTTTTTATCCTTTTTTTGAAAAAGACTCAGCTTTGGTGAAAATATTTGGTAAATCTTTTGAATGGGTAATGAGAACATGGTTAAGTTCTTCTGAAGAGATTTTAATACCAGATTTTCCACCTCCTTATACTGTTTGTTTGCCTAATTTAAGCACAAACTTTAGGGTTATGAAGCGTCAACGCTTTGTAGGGCCCCTGGTAGCCTGGAAGAGATCAGAAGTTGAACCGGTTAAAAAGTCATCTGACAGGCCCTATGTGGTTTGCACTCTTGGTGGGCATTCTTACCGTAGACCGTTATTTGAGACAGTTTTAAAAGTAGCAGAAACGCTTGATGATATTGATTTTGAGGTTTTTACAACCTTTGATGCTTCTGACATTCCGTCTAATGTCACTATAAAAGGAGTTGTGCCTTTTATTGCATCTTATCTTAAGGCTGCAGACCTTATAATTACCCAGGCAGGCCATAGTACGGCGATGGAAATTTTAACTCTCGGCAAACCGGCCTTGATTGTTCCAGATAGAAAGCAAATTGAGCAGGAAAATAACAGCAGAAGACTATGTGAACTTGGTGTAGCGACACAAATGAAATATGATGAGCTTTCTGTTAACAATCTGGCACGTCGGGTGAAAATGATGTTAGAATCTTCTTGTTATTCAAGTGCAGCTGAGAATATGGCACAGATGGCTGAAGAAATAAATGGCACTAAACAGGCTGAAGCTGTGTTAAAGGAATACGCAAGGCGTTTAATGGCATACTAGAAGTGAAAGATCGCTTAATATTATTTTTTTTAATACTCGTTTTATGGATATTCCTTGTAGTATTTGAGGTCTATCTGGATGTTATTCCGTCAACACTTATTGTGCTGGTGTTAATAGTTCTTTATTGCGGTATTCTAGTAGTTTCACAGTTTTTATTTAAAGACAAAATAGCTCAAGCCAGAGAAAAACTCTCTGAGATAGATTATCAGCCTTCTGTAAGTGTTGTTATTCCTGCACATAATGAAGAATTAGTTATAGAAGAAACGATAGAATGCCTTGTTAAACTTGATTATCCGAATTATAAAATACTCGTAGTTGATGATAGAAGTAAAGATAATACTGCTCAAAAAGTTCAGGCCCTTGTAGAAAAGTATAAAGACAGAGTTCAACTACATTCTAGGCCAGATGATGCTTTTCCTGGCAAATCGGCAGTACTCAATGATGCTCTTGAATTAACTGATGGCGAAGTTCTTTGTATCTTTGATGCTGATGCCAAAGTTGAACCTGATTTTCTAACAAAGATTGTGCCTTATCTGGTGGAAGAAAAAACAGCCGCAGTTCAGGCACGAAAGGTTATTATCAACAAATATACCGGTTATTTAACAAGGGTGCAGCACTATGAATATTCTATGGATAGCAATATACAGATGGGAAGAGATAGCATAAAAGCTGCAGTAGAGCTTAGAGGTAATGGAGAACTGATTAAACGTTCTGCTATTAAGGCTGTTGGGGGCTGGAATCTTTATACACTTACAGATGACCTTGATACATCAACAAAACTATATGTAGAAGGTTTTAACATAAGGTTTTGTCCTGATGTAGTCGTTAATGAAGAAGCTTCTCCTGATTTTAAATCTATTGTTAAACAACGTAAACGCTGGGCCGAAGGTAGTATAAGAAGATACCTTGACTATTCAGACCGTATACTGACTTCCAAACACCTTTCTAAAAAGATTTCTCTCGATATGATTGCTTACTTTCTGGAATTTGTCCTACCCGTATGGCTTATTTCAGACGTTCTTATTCAAATTGTTTCAATGATGTTTGGCAGGCCATTTGATTTTATTCAATATATTATGGTGTTAGCTGCTATAGGCCTGTTTTTTGTCAGTCTGTTATTTTTAAGTATACGTAAACTGGAGAAATATTCTATCTTTGAGTCTCTTAAATGGTCTATTGGTACAGCTTTTTTTGTTATTGTACTATGGACAATTGTAGTTATATTAGTTGTTACAAAGATTATTTTTTCTAAAAGAGATATGAAATGGTATAAAACCGATAGAGTTGGCGTGAAAATATAATCCATAAAAAGCAAAGGAAATTGTTTGATTTATGTATAATAAGAAAAATAATGTAAAACCGATATTGTTTATTGCAGGTATCATAGTACTGGTAGCAATTGTATTATGGTTGATACCTAATACGGTGCTGTCACTGGATAGAATGATTAATAAAGGTGAAATGTACCAAAAATCAGGTAAAACAGCCTTAGCATTACAGGTATATCGTAAAGCTGTTGATACTTTTCCTGATAGTGCTGAGGCACATTTGCACCTGGGTAATGCTCTGCTCGATGCTAATGAGCCTGAAGAAGCTAAAAAACAATTTGAAGAGGCTGTCAGGCTAACCAGAGATTCTAAAAATAGCTATGATGCACAGGTTGCTATGTCTACAATGCTGCTTGTAGATAGTCAGTTTGAGCAGGCAGAAAAAACCTTGCTTACGGTTGACGATCCTAAACCGGATAAAGTCAAAATAAAACTTGCAGATCTTTATGTAAAATGGGGTGACCATATTTATTCTCCTGCAACAAGGCTGGATGCTATTGAAAAGTATAAACTGGCTTTTAAAAATTATGATGACGTTGATGTTGAAGCCCAGCAAAAAGTAGAAGACAAAGTGATAAAAGTTTATATGGATATTGCAAACGATTTTTTGACTGATAAAAAAGTCGATCAGGCTATCAATATATTGAAAGAGTCTCAGGAATTTGTTGATAACCCCCTGACACATATTAAACTGGCTGAAATTTATAAAAAACAAAACAAACGAGATGATGCTATTGCCGAGTATGAAAAAGCTTATGAGGTAGATACTACCGGAACTTCAGCTCTTTATCTTGGTGAATTGCTTGTAGAAAAAGGTGTTGAGCTGGCAAAGAAAAATGAAATGGATAAAGCAAAAGAACAATTTGAAAAAGCTCAGGAAGTAAACCCTAGTATTATTATACCTGCTGAGATTCTTTATTCTATTTCTCTGGCATCGATTAAAACTCATCTGATACCTAATACGCTTACAGATAAACTTTATCCTAAGGTAACTTTTCAGGTAAAGAATGAGGGTAAAGATCCGGTCAATTATCTTAAAGCAAAAGCTATATATTATGAGAATGGTAAGGTTGTTGGTAAAGCGGAAAAGGTTATTGCTTCTGATAAGACCCCGCTGGATGTTAAGAAAACATCTTCTCTAATTGATCTTGCTTCAGAGATGGGTGTTCCAGATATTAAGAAAACGCATGTTATACAGGCTAAAATATATCTTGCTTACGATAAACAGGATGATTGGAAGTTTGCACGATCCTTATCTTTAAGTAGGCATAAGACAGCCTTTAGTTCATCAGATGATAAAACCTCTAAAAAGCCTCCGGCAAAGCCTAAAAAAGAACCCAAAAAGGCTGTCAGTGTTACTAAACCGCAAAAACTTGAAGATCAGGCTCATTACAGCCATATTAAACCCGATAAAAAACAACCGTCAGAGGTTACAGCTTCTTCTTCTGGGAGTTTTTTGCCTGATAAGGTAGCTCCCCAGCCAGTTCCGCTTCCTGTGCCAGTTATGGTGCAGCCTGAACCAGGGAAGAATGTTCAACTTCCGCCTTTGAGCAACGAAAAAGAAGAATAATATATTAGAAAGGGTCTTTGTATTTGTTATATGAGACAATCTGATCAAAGTTTTTTCTTGTTTTAGGTGGTTTCTCCCCGTCAGGGTATCCTATAACAAGCAGGGCTACTATGAATGTGGTTCCATCAAGGTTTAGTTTTTCTTTGACCTGCTGATAAACATCCAGATTGGATTTAGTTAAGGGGTTACCTATTGCCCCTATAACGCAGCATGCCAGACCCTGATTTTCTGTTTCTAATGTCATGTAGGCTATAGCGTAAGTTACTTCTTCAGTAGTCCTCATTAATACAGCTTCTTCACTGATTTTCATAGGGTTAAATGTTGGTGAATTAAGCAAAAAATCAATTTTTTCTTTGGTTATATTTGGTCTTGTTATTATTATTTCTTTATAATTGTCGTCTTCCCATGAATCTGTAGTGCCACAGCAAACAATTAATGTATGAGCTTTTGTAACGTGGGGTTGATCAAAAGAAAGCTTTCCTAGAAGCTTTATAGTTTCTGGATCCTGAACGACTATAAAATGCCAGGGCTGCACATTTACCCAGGATGGTGCAAGTCTGCCTGCTTCTAATATAGCTTTTAATTGATCTTTTGAGGGTTTTTTATCTGTAAACTTTCTAACACAGGCTCTTTCTTTGATTAATTGTGTTAATTCCATTGTTTACCTCCTGTTTTTCTGTGCCGGTTATGATCTTAACATACAGGCGTTGTTGTGTCATCTAAATACTTAAAATGCCTGTTAATAGACATTTTTAATTTATAAACCCTATTCTTGCCTTATGATAAATTGTTGTTTAAGCTTTTTTATGTATATAAAGCTTTTAATGCAAGCTTGATGCCTTATCAGTAATCCTGGTATTGTTGTTAATTGTTTATGATTATGGTTTATGTAAGGTATTTATTTGAGTATTCAAGATGAAGATCTTTTGAAATTTGTTTAATCTCGTTCCAGAAAGAGTCTATTTCGTCTGTTGTTGATGATGCATTGAATATAACTATAAGAGAACCAGAGTCATAGTTTATATTGTCCATTTGAAGGTCAATAATGTTTATATTATAGGTCCCAAATATGCGTGTTATTTGAGCTACCATTAAAACTTCTAGCTTACCTTTAAAAGTAAGTTGTATTTTTTCAGTATTCATTATTATTAGGTTACTGAAGTTGGGGTACAAGTCTTACCTTTTCTGTGAAACCTATTTGTTGAAGTATTTCATAGGATTTTAAGCCTAGTTCTGTCCTTGGTTGAGATTTAATGACTTCAATGAAGTACTTAATAGCTTTTTTTTCGTTGTTTTCAGCGAGGTATATAAGTGCTAATTGATAGAATGCTTTATCTCTGAGTAGTGCTGAATCCAGAGCGATTCTTTTTTCAACCTGAGCCTGGTTTTTCGCTGATTCAATCGAATTGAGTTTTCTGAATAATTGTATATGATATTCTGTTAATTCTGTTAGCCATTCACTGGTGGGTTCTACAATAGCTTTAGCTTCTGCAATTCTATTGTTTTTAAGGAGTTCTTTGCTTTTTTCCAGTTGTTGATAAGGTGCTGCCAGCCCGAGAGGATTATTGGGGTCTGCAATTGGGCTAATAGCAGGTTCCTGTGTTGTTGTTTTAATATCTTCTATTACTGGTTCGGCATGTGATTCTTCTGGCTGGTCAAAAGGGCTTGAGCTGGAATCTATTTTGAAAGGAGAAGTTTCTGGTATACTTTCTGTATCACTGTCATCGGTCATTTCTTCTGTGTCAGATGTTTCACTGAAAGGAGATGAAATTTCTGCATCAGACTGTAGTTTTGTGGGTTCTCCGATTGTGTCAAGTGGTTTATTAGCTGCAATAGCTTGATTATTTATGCTTAAAATCAATAATAACCCCAGTATAATATTTATGTTGAAATATTTTGTTTCAGGTTTAAAAAGTTTATAATTCATTTCTCCTCCTTGTTTTATTCTTTTCCAAGAACTATTGTAAAATCACTGGGGGCACATAAGACCTCTTCAGGGGTTATAAATAGGGGGGCTTCTTTCAATTTAGTGGTATTTTCTCTAAGAATACGTGATTCCCCTATTGATGCTTTTGATGTATGTGCTATTATCTTTGTTTGAGATTCTTTAGTTTTATTTTTACAAACTACTTTATAGTTATAGCTTTCGAGTTCAGAAACAAAGTCTTCAATGTTTTCATTTTCGAGTGTATTATATAAAATGCTTAATGTAATTTCTTCTGTATCAGACTTTTTCTGATTAGTGACCTGCTCAAAACCATATACCATTCGATCTATAAGTATTTGAGACTTGTTTACATCTATTAACCAGTAGCTGATTGCACTGTTTTGTGATGGATATCCTGGTAGTGTTGCAACTTGAACTTTATCAAAGTTTATTTCTTTCACAAATCCGGCTATTTTCATCATTTGAGCAAGGCTCATATCTGTTAGCATATACTTTTTAGATAGTTCAATAAGTTGAGGTATTTTTAAAACAATAGAAGGGCTTTTAATTCTGTTTAATGCGCCTTTAAGGAACCATTGCTGGCGCTTTATACGTCCTATATCTCCTTCGGCATCGTGCCTGTAACGTAAAAACATTTCTGCTTTATCACCGTTGAGGAGTTGTTTGCCGGGTTCCAGGTCTATATAAAGTTTGCCTGCACGGTCAGTATATTTCATTTTTTTGTCAACGTAGACTTCTACGCCACCAAGAGCATTTACAAGCTCTTTAAGTCCGTCGTAGTTTATGATAACGTAGTGGTCAATCTTTATACCCAGGGTTTGTTCGACAGTTTTAACGGCAAGTTCCGGCCCGCCATAGGCGTGAGCTGCATTAATTTTGTCTATTCCTTTATTGTCAGCTAGAAATACCTTGCTATCACGGGGTATGGAGATAGCGTTGGCAGTTTTATTTTTGGGATCCAGTATTACTACAATCATAGTATCTGTTCTGGTGGCTTTAAAAGGATCAGTTTTTGGGCCGTTAGAATCAACTCCCATTGCCAGTATAATGGTCTTATCTTTAATTTTTGGTAGTGCTGGTCCGGTTGAACCTGATTGAAAAATATTGATACTACCGGGTATGTTTTGGGTAATCTCTTTTATTGATGGATGCCATGTAATATGAATAACCCAGATGATTGCTGCACTTATTATAAAGCTTATTAAAATAGTTATAAACCACCAACCAAGAGAAAAATCATTGTGTCTATTGTGTGAAAGTTTAGGTTCGTTAATCATTTTCATTATTTTTCGTTAATTTTAAACCGGCATGTAATAATCTTTTATCTGCTGAGAATGAGTTTTTATAAGCCTTTTAGCGGGTGACGAGTCTCGAACTCGCGACACCTAGCTTGGGAAGCTAGTGCTCTACCAACTGAGCTACACCCGCAAGCTACTTATAACCCTTATAAATTAACACTATACAGCTGTTATGTCAATTGAGTAAGGTCTTTTTCTCTTTACAATAACGAAACTTTACTTCTCTTAATGCCTGAAAGATATTTATCAGTCGATGTTTTGCTGATATTTTGTTATAAGAAATGAATCCTAAATTTTTTTATAAATTTCTTTGGAAAATGTAACAATTATAATTATTTAATGTCATAATAAATATAACTTTAATTACGAAGTCTGGAGGATCTTTCTAGTGAATTTAGCGCAGTTAAACCAGTTTTTGACTACTTTTTTCTTGAATGTTGAGTTGACCTGGCGTTTGTTTTTTGACTTAAAGGTACCTTTGTTAACCAAACTGGTTTTCATATCGTTACTTAGTATATACGTTGTGTGTCCTGTTGATCTTATACCGGACTTTTTGCCTGTATTGGGGCAGGTAGATGACGTATTAATCTTTGTATTTTTTATGCTTCAGTTTGTTAAAGCCTGTCCAGAAAATGTTGTAGAATATCACAAACAAGCTATTCTCAGCGGTGATTGGAAAATAGGAGTATTCAAACACCTTACAGGCATTTCAAGATAATTAAAACACTATTTTGCACTCTATTAACTTAACGTACTTAATGTTAGGTGATTTGTGCTGTACTTTATGCATAATCTGCCTTTATAATAATATTGTTGATATGTTTAATGTTAAATCAAGCTACACCGGGAGATCTTATAATGAAAAGTATATTGAGTATTCAATGTCTTGCTTTAGTACTTTTTCTTGCGATTACAGCAAATGGATGTTTTCCTCCTCCTCAACAACAGGGGCCCTCTCAGGGAAATGTCCATCAACAGGAAGGCAAGGAACCAGATTATACAAATGTTGATCGTGGTCTTAATGATGAAAGCCCTGTGGTAAGAGAACAGGCTGTTCAAATTCTTACTACTATTACTCATAGCTCAGCTATTGAAAAGCTGGTGAAGGCAGTCAAAGAAAATAGTGAGAATGATAATATTACTAAACAAGCTGTACCTGCTCTTATAAAGTTTCAACAAAAAGCTATTAACCCTGTAAAAAACGAATTATGGGATTCAGAGATCTATTCGGTACAACGTCAGGGCTTTCTGGTGTTAAAAGAAATTACAAAGCCTGAAAACTTCTATAGCGAGGCGCAGGACAGGTTCTATAATTCTGAAATTCAATACAGTGAAGACCAGAAAATAGTTGATTATAAACTTGAAATGCTACAATACCTCCTGGGTAAGGCAGATATAGAGGATGAAAATACTATTCCTGATATTGTTGCAATGCTTCAATTGCCTGATAAACGGGTTGTAGTAAAGGCAGAGGCCTTTCTGTCGCAGATTCAGGATCAGCGGATCTTTGAACCACTTGAGCGTCTTTTCTATATGAAAAAGGATGATCCGCAAACAGTAGCAGCCATTCTTAAAGTTATGAATTCTTTTAAAGAACCCGGGCCCAAGGCAAATAACGAAAATATTGTAAAAGACCTGACAATGTATCTTGAAGCTTTCGGCAGCTACGATAGAAAGGTTCAAACTGAAAGCTATAATGGTTTAAAGAAGTTTGGTTATAATGATCCGGATGGTAAAATTGTTGCATATATAAGCAAATTTAAGAACAGCGATAACGATCTGGTTAGATCTCACGTGGTTGATCTTATGCAAGCATTGCCTAATAAACAGTATCCACAGCATTTAACACCCCCAACTTTTGAAATACCTGTTAGAAGGTGATAGCCTGTAGTATTTTTAACCTGTAAAGATTATCTGATAAACTTTTTGCTTGATTGGCAGACAGGTTACTGGCAGCATTGTTGTTTTGCTAGTCTTATATTATCAGGCAGCGGGCTCATTTCATTATAGATGGCATCTGTTTCTTCCGGGGCAGGGTTTATAGAACCCTGTTCTTCTGATGAAAAACCGTTCTGTTCTATTTTAAACAGGCATAATGGGTTTTCACAGAAACCTTTTGTGAATCCATAAGCTCTTTCTGTACATCCACCTCTGCATATAGACCCGTAGAAACATTCTTTGCAGAACCCATCAAGTAGTTCAAGCCTGAAGTGGCGATTGAATTTGAATGCATCAGGGTTGTTCCATATTTCTGCAAGAGGTTTTTCTCTTACATTGCCTTCGATAAAGTCGTCTCCTGGTAGTGATAGGCATCCTTTCACGTTACCGTTACTTTCCAGTCCGATGGCTCTCATTCCTGCATGGCATCCTCTCCAGTCGTGAGGGTGGAGGAATGGGTGTAAGCTTCCGTAATAGCCGAAACAGTCTGCTCCTGTAATATAGGTATTTTTGTAACGGTTATTATTTCTGGCTATGAACTTGGCAGCTTCATAGAATTGTCTTTCTGTAATGGCTGTTCGAATATCCATTCTTCCCTGCGGGGTTGCTGCCTGTATTTGCCAGGCATCTACGCCATATAGAAGTATGATATTTTTGATATTTTCCAGCTGGTTGAAGTTTATGCGCTGTAGTGTTGTGACGACAGAAGTATAAACTCCTGCATCGAGCAATAAATTGAGGGCATTTAATGCTCTTTCAAATGATTTTTTTCTTCCTCGAATGTAGTCATGAACATCCGGTGTTCCGCCATCCAGGCTGATACCGACACATAAAGGGTTAAGTTTTTGAAGAATTGCAGCTATTTCAGGATTCATTATAAATCCGTTAGAGATAAAACACAGGTCCATACCGAGTTGTTTGACTTTATGAGCAACAATTATCCAGTCTTTTCGCAGAAATGGCTCTCCTCCAGAAATAGTAACGTTTTTGCAGCCCAGTTCTGCAAGTTGTTCTACGAGGTGTAAGGCTTCTTCTGTGCTGAGTTCATCAGGTCTTGTTGCTTCTCCGCAGTCTGAACCACAGTGAATGCAGTTTACATTACATCTAAAAGTGAATTCCCATACGGCTATTTCTGGTTTATAGAGCATGTTTCCCTCCTGTACTGTATGATAAGCATATTCCCTGATTTTTGTAAAAAGTTTTTATTTAATACTTACAATTATACCTTTAAAAACCCACAGTAAACCTCTTCTATTTTTAGAAGAGGCTTGAGATCCCGGTTTATTAAGGTTTTAAGAAATAAATATTCGCTGTTCTATTTGATTAGCTACAACATCAAGTTGTTGTGCACTTCCTGTAATGCTTATGCCTCCTGCTGGGGCTGCTGGTGCAGCGTATAGCGATCTTACGGGTGGTTCTATTGGTTGAGATATAGGCGGTTCAGGAAATGGGAACCCTGGTGGGAAATCTGGCATCGGTGGGAATGGCATTCCAGGCGGGAATGGATTGCCACCGGGTGGAAATGGGAATCCGGGTGGAAATGGGTTCCAGCCACCGGGCGGTAGAACAGGTCGTCCCGGAGGTCTCCCTGGTGGAAATGGACCTGGTGGTTGCGGTTGTGGATTAGGGTAAGGTACCCCATATAAAGGTTGTGCTAGTGTCATATGCCTGTCTCCTCCTGCTTTTTCTTCTTGTTAATGCAAATCTCTTTGAATGATATTTATTCTCTCCATATATATAAAAAAAATTTTACAGGCTGGATTGTCTAAAAGCATGAAATTTTAAATTGTTTTTGGGTTGTGAAATCCTTGCTGAAAGAGGTTTTTGGGGATATTGCTAGACTGAAAGGCTTTGTAGTAAAACTTCATAAAAGATATAAAACTTCTTATCGTATGTTTTAAATATATACCCTGTAGGTCTAATAGATTTAAACCTTTTATAGAAACTCTATAAAGGTTTATTAAGTTATATTAAGCTCTTGTAGTGGGCTTTTTGGTTTTGTTGCTCCCCTTAAATGCTATCAGGCCCTTCTTTTTCAAGAAAGGCCTGATGATTATATCTTTATATATGGATTTATGTCATTAATCGTAGATCCATATTCTGTGTAATCTGGTCAAGCTGGTTAGCAGCAGTTACGAAAGAGCCATTTTGTGAGCATGGTACACCATAAAGAAGTTGTACTGGCGGGTCAATAGCTGGTGGTGGAATAGGACCTGGGCCAGGGAATGGTGGTTGTGGCATTGGTGGCGGGAAGATAGGTCCAGGACCCGGGAATGGTGGCTTGTTGGGTTGTGAAAACTGTATGTTTTCAACATCTTTCAGATGAGTCCAGGTGTTTGTTTTCATGTTGTAATAATGAGAAACACCATTCTGGTCAGTATAGTTGAAATAGTCACTTTTAGCACCTTCAAACTTTACTGTATCGTAGCCAGAGCCACCATCAATATAGTTTTGGTTGCCAAAACCGCCGCCTACGTGGAAGACATCGTTGCCTGCACCGCCGTCAGCTTTGTTTATATTGCCAAATCCACCCATGTTGAAAAAGTCATTACCCCAGCCACCGCTGGCAATGTTTTGATTGAAAGCTCCGCCTTGGGTGAAATTGTCGTTGCGCCAGGTTCCATTATCGTTGTTGTATTGACCAAAGCCCCCCTGATGAACATTTTTGCCTTGTCCGGGCCATGGCATAGGCTGTGGTTGAGGCCACGGCTGTGGTTGAGGCCATGGTTGAGGCTGAGGCCACGGTTGTGGTTGAGGATAAGGATATGGTACGCCGTATACTGGTTGTGCTATTGTCATATATACTCCCTTCTGTATTTTTAAAAAATTACTCCCAGAAAAACCCTTCATATATATAAAAACTTTAATTAGCCTGAAATTGCCTGATATAGATCACTCAAAAGGGCTAAAATACTTGAAATGTCTTATATAAATGACACATATTTATTCATAATAATTGTTATATTTTTTAGTAAAACTTAACAATTTATATAAAAACAATCGAACTTGAAATTTTTGAAAAGACAGGTTGCTAAATGTTTTTGTATTAAATTTCAAGTTTATTTCAGGCTCAGCAGCTTGTACAGAAGTTTTGCTGCTGCAAAATCAGATACTACGCTGGAATCTGATGGGCATAATTCTACAATATCTGCTGCAATTACGTTAAAGTTCAGGAACAATTCTTCAAGGAGGCTGGTTATATCATACCAGTCGGGGCCGCCAGGCTCAGGAGTACCTACATGAGGTATAACAGAAGGGTCAAATCCATCCAGATCAATTGTAATATAAAGATTGGGGGTTTTAATATTTTTTATAACTGCTCTGATATCAATTGGTCTGGTGTCAGCAAAGAATGTAGTGATTTGTTGAGGGTTTTCTTGAATTAGCAGATCTTCTTCCTTACAAAGACTGCGTATACCTATTTGAACGATATTTATGCCTTTATCAAAAGCATATCTCAGGGCACAGGCATGGCTGAAAGGGTTTCCTTCATATTCTTCTCTGAGGTCAGCATGTGCATCTATCTGAATTACAGTTAGATCTGGTGTTTTATTGTAGCATGCATCAATAGCTCCCTGAGAGATAGTGTGTTCACCGCCTAATATGACTGCAAATTTGTCTTTTTCAATGCATGAAGTAACTTCTTTGCTTATCTGGTGCCATATTTCTTTTATATCATTTGAAGTATCAATAGTGCTGCAACTGATACCTTTAAGGTAAGGTTCTGTTTTAGACTTTCTGTCATAGAGTTCAACCTGTGTTGATGCTTTAAGTATAGCTGAAGGGCCGTTTTCTGTTCCTTTAATATAGGAGACTGTCTCACTGTAAGGTACACATATGACATGGAATCTGCTTTTTTCAAAGTTAGTGTATTCTTTTTCTATTCCGAAAGGGGTTAAATATTTGTTAATACAATCTTTTTCTGGCATTAATTTTCTAAACTCCTTTGATAATCATGAACTGACTAAAATATATTTTAACTAATTGTTAAGAGAGAGTGTTAAAAATGTCAACTTTTTGTTTTCAGTTGTTTTATAAAAATAACGAAGAATTACTATTGGGGTTTTGGTCAGGAAATATGCTCTCTCAAGTCAGTTTAAATACAACTAATCCTATCTACCACAAGAAGCCTGCTGTTTCAAACAGGCCACAGGGCACTTCTGGCAATTTTAAGCAGGTTGAAAGTTCCCCGTCTTTTACCGGTGGAGTAGGAAATTACATAAAGAATCCTCTTTTAGCTTTTAATGTATTGCCAAAAATTGATGACCAGACCTCTAAACAAATGTTTATGGATCTTTACAGTGCTACAAATGCTCAGGGTAAAGCAGATCTTAAGTTTTTACTTGATACTGGTAAGCTTTTATCTGCTGATGCTGATGATGGAAGTACAACGTTATATAATTTACACAGGATTATTAAAGAACCAAGAGCCCAGGGGTTAGATTCTAAAGATATATTGAATTCTGCATTGAGAGCACTCGCCAATCCCTTTTCTATTACACAGAACTTCGGTAAGCTTTCTCCGGCTGTTACCAGTATGCTTCTAAATAATGCACAGTCAGCAAAGTTATCTTCTGCTATAGGGGTGAGTTTTGCAGCTTCACCAAAACGTAATTTGCCAGTAGAGAGCAATGCAGCCCAGCAGGTATTGCCAGCAGAGTATAATGTTACTGCCAGTGGAACCTGTGTGGCTGCCAGTATGGAGTTTGATCTTGCTGATAAACGCCCGGCAGAATTTGCAAGGTATGCAGCTGACCTTTCAAGCCCTAAAATGGCTGTGCTGGAAGAGTTTAAGTTCTCTGATATAGATGAAGACCAGCTTGCTGCTATGTACTGGTTGGAGCAATTTCAGGTACAGTATGACTCAAAAGATATGGAAACAGGTTATGTTGTTTTAAAACCTGATGAAGCTGCTATTTATAGGGCTATTTCTCAAACACAGCAAAGAGAGCCTGGTAGCAGAAGTGCTCTAAATGTTTTGATGCAATCTGCGTTCATGCAACTGGGTAGTGCACACTCTTATAATTCATTGAATGACATTAGAACCGGTGGTTTTAATCAGTCTGACAGAGGTTTAACAGAATTTGAAAAAAGCTTTGCAGAGGCTATTGTTGATGATAATGGTGGCAAATCTTCTGTAACCTATCAAATTGTTGATGATAATGCTTTTCTTGTCGGGTATAATAAGACTTTCCAGGAAACATTGATGGATATTATAAATTCTTTAAAATCTGGTTTTAACGTTATTGTAGGAATTACAGAGACTGATGCAAATGCACAGATTACGGGTGGCCATGAAATAACAATTGTAGCAAGTAAGGTCGGCCAGGATGGCAGGTTATACTTTATTTGTAATGATACCGATAATGATATGAGCACACCGGTAGAGATTTTAGCAGATGAATTAATTCCAAAAATTCACCATGCAGGCATTCCTAATGTAGTATTGAAGCAAACCACACGACCAGTAGCGCACAAACCTATTATTATCCAGAAACCTCCACAGATTAACCCGCATTTAAGCAGTGTTGCTGCGCAAAATAATACGCTTGCAGGGGTTAATATGAATAATCCTTCACCGGGATTTAACCTGGTAGCCTGATAGAACCCTTTTTTAAACCTTATTACTGAAAATTTTTCGTTTTACAATTCCTTGTAAAAATTTTTAGGTTGTATAATAATTAATAATAGCAAAATTGTTATTGCTCTTGATAAATAAATAAGACATGGGGCGTTGGCGCAGTTGGTAGCGCGCTTGAATGGCATTCAAGAGGCCACGAGTTCGACTCTCGTACGCTCCATTTTTTATTTGGAAATTTTTAAACTTCGGGTATGTTGTCTATAAAGCTACGTTCAAGTTTTCTTAAGAACTTTATAAAGGTATTTTCGTGATCTTTCATAAGTGGGTCAACCAGGATGGTTATAGAGCCCAGTCTTTTACCGACCCATATATCTGTAAGCGGTCTGTCACCGACTACAGCAACTTCAGAAGGTTTAAGATTTAACTGTTCTAAGACTTTTTTAATAACTTTTCTTTGGGGCTTTTTTGCTTTACCTTCTACCGGGCAGCCCACAACCTTTGCGGCCAGTTCGATGTAGTTTTGTTCTCTGTTGTTGGATACAACAGCTATTTTAAAATCTTCTTTTACTTCTGAGAGCCAGTTTTCTACGTCACTGGTCAGTATACCTGTTTTTGGCGCCATTATTGTGTTATCAAGATCAAAAATAAATCCTTTTATGCCTTTATTCTTAAGTTCTTGCAGGTCAATATCTGTAACATGTTTCAGTATATAGTCTGCTTTTAGTTTGAATAGCATTATTAGCCTTTAATTCTAACTATTGCCCACTTACAGTTGTCCAGATCTTCTGGTACATTTAAATAAACCTGATCGTTTGTATTTGCTACCTGTTTTCTATGACCTTCTGGTGTTTCAATCAGTTTTATCTGGTCAGTATAAGTATTTTTGGGGGTTATCCACTCTACATTGTCATTAATTTTTAGCTGGTTTCTAATTCGGGTGAATAACTTACCATTTTCCATTTTATCAGAAAGAGAAGTTCCAGCGAAAGTTAGGCCGGCCTTTCCTTTGCTGGTAGTGTAGTCATAGTCTATGTATTGTGGTTTTTCGTTGATGAAATTTGTAGTAAAACCACGATTTCCGGCGGTCTTAAGTTCTGCAATATATGTTGATATGTCATATTTTTGGTTTGTTAATATTTTGTCAATTATTTCACGATATGTACGAGAAACAACTGAAACATAGTAAAGGCTTTTGGTTCTTCCTTCGACTTTGAATGAATCAACATTAATATTTATTAGTTCTGGTATGTATTCTGCCAGACAAAGATCTTTAGAGTTCATGATATAAGTGCCTCTTTCATCTTCTGTTATCTGGAAATATTGTCCGGGTCTGGTTTCTTCCAGGAGGTGGTATTTCCACCGGCAGGGCTGGGCACATCCTCCCTGATTGGATTTCCGTTGATTCTCTGTCATATAATCGCTTAGAATACATCTGCCCGAGTAAGATATACACAGTGACCCATGAATAAATACTTCAAGTTCTAAAGAAGGTACTTTTTCTTTGATTTTTGAGATCTCTTTAAGAGAAAGTTCTCTGGCAAGTATGATTCTGCTGACCCCGAAATCATGCCATGCTCTTGCAGACTCATAATTAGTGGTATTTGCCTGTGTGCTAAGGTGTAAAGGTATTCCGGGTGCATACTTTTTGATCAGGCTGCCAACTCCTGTGTCGCTGAAGATGATAGCATCAGGCTTTTGATCATAAAGAAATTCAAGAAATTCAGGCAGGGTATCAATATCGTTATTGTGAGCAAATATATTGACTGTTATGTATACTTTTTTGTTTAGTTCATGTACAATTTTAACGGCATCCGGCAGATTTTCTCGTGTAATAGTGTTTCCCTGTACAGTGTTACGTAGGCTGAAATCTTTTGTACCCAGATATACTGCGTCAGCACCGTAATGCAGAGCATAGGTCATTTTTTCTATATTTCCGGCTGGTAAAAGTAGTTCTGGTTTATTCATTGGTTACAGCTTTTTCTTGTTGCTTATAGCATCCTTTCAGATTTTTTCCTGGTTGTCCTATTATCATGCGTGGAACCAGAAATGGTTTGCTGAAAGTTCTGCTCATTTCTTCTCCAAAACATTTAAAAGAGTTGACATTATCTTTGTATTCAGTGATAGCACTTTTAAAGTTCTTTTTTACCTCTTCATCACTGGTGATTTCATGTATATCTTTGAATGCCTGATTCATAGAGTTCATGGCCTCTTTAATGCTGTCGTTGATTTCATTGTCAAATGTTGTTAATACTTTATCCATTGATTTTACAGTAGTTTGTGTTCTGTCAAGAACTTTATCGGCTTTGCTTACAAGCTCATCAGATTTTGTTATAGTATTATCCAGCTTGTTCATTGCTTTATTTGTTGCGCTGACAGCTTCTTTAACTTCTTGCTGAAGCTTTTTATCTGATATGATATTGTTTAAGTTATCACTGGTTCTTTTTAAGCTTTGTGACATATCTGAAGTATTTGCCAGGAATACATTTACTTTATGAGAATTTTCGTCATTAATTATGGTTTCTATCTTAAACATAAGTCGGTTAAGTTCTTCGCTTGTTTTATTTGAATTTAGTATAAGCAGATGAGTGTCATCGACCAGCTGTTCAAATTTATTTTCTTCTAAAAGCTTGGTTAGCAGTTTTTGAAACTCTTCATAGTTAAATGATTGCTTGCCTTCTATTATAGCACCATCTTTAAGCGGTTTTTTATTTGTTATAACTTCTGGTGGTTCTATTACCAGTGCTTTTGTGCCTGTAAATCCCTTGTCGACTATTACGGCTGAAGAGCCTTCGAAAATCTGAATCTCTTTATTGCTGATGCTGATTTTAACCAGAGCATATTTTTGATCGTCAGAAATATCTATATCTTTTACATTTCCTGCTTTGACACCTCTATAAAGGACTGTTGAGCCAATACCCAGTGTACCTGCGTCTTCGAATTTTGCATACATAATAAGGTTTGTCGAAATGTCAAACCTGTGAAGCCACAATATAACAAAAACAAGTATTATTGAACTTGTAATAACAAATGCTCCTACTTTTATTTCATGTTCAAATTTCATTTTAGTGCCTTTTCTAATGTTTTATACATACTTTCATTGGTCCTTCACAACTTCCAGTAGCAAATTGTATGCCAAATGGATTGTTTGAATCTTTCATTTCACAAGGTTTGCCATTAAAGACAAGCTGCCCTTCATAAAGTAATACCACTTTATCAGCAGCTTTGTCGATAGTAGCCATATCGTGAGTGACTATTATACCGGCAGCCGGTAGTTTTTTCTTGAGATGACAGATATCGTTAATGATCATAGTGGATGTCATTGGGTCTAGCCCGGAGGTTGGTTCATCATACAGGATTATATCTGGCTCATTGACGACTGCCCGGGCAAAGCTGACACGTTTTTGCATTCCACCTGAAAGCTCTGGAGGGTATAAATTTTCTGTTCCAAGCAGGCCGACATTTTCCAGTGCGTCATGAACCTTTTTATCTATTTCAATGTCTGATAATTGTGTCTTTTTTCTCAATGGAAGTGCAATATTTTCTTTAACTGTTAGAAAGTTTAAAAGAGCTGCAAACTGGAATGCCATACCTTTTTTGGTGCTGGAAAGTATTATTTCTCCATCATCCTGGTCAATAAGACCGCTGACTAGTTTTAGGATAGTGCTTTTACCGACTCCTGAATGCCCTATAACAGCCAGTATTTCTTGCTTGTCAACTGTAAAGTTGATATTATCCAGAATAACTCTATTACCGAAAGTCTTGGTGATATTGCGGAATTCAATTACATGTTTAGCATCTGGTCTTTTTATGATCAATTTTACGCTCCGTAAAATATAGAAGTAATGATATAGTTTGTGATAAAGATTACAATGAGGCTCCATACCACTGTTTTTGTGGTATAAACTCCGACTGCATCTGCCCCGCCTTTAACATTGAGGCCGAATGTACTGGCTATCGTAACGATTAAAATACCAAAGCAACTGGCTTTTAATATTGATACAAAGACGTCTTTGGTGTTTAGCATTTCCTGTACAGATGCTAAAAAGATAGCAGGATCAAGCTCTTTATAGAAGAAGCTCAGATACATAGCTGATAAGATGGCAGCTATAGTAGCTATGATGGTCATTAAAGGTGTTATGGTTGCACCAGCAAGAAGCCTGGGTACTACAAGGTAGTCAACCGGGTCTATTTCCATGACACGCAATGCATCAATTTGCTCAGTTACTTTCATAGAGCCAATTTCAGCAGTAATAGAAGCTCCTACCCTTCCTGCTATAACAATTGCTGTTACAACAGGGGCGAGTTCTCTTGTTATAGCAAGAGCAATAAGTCCGCCTACGGCAGTCTCAGCACCATAGGTTTCTATTAGTTCATTGGTCATGTGAAGCGCAAGTGCCATACCGATAAAGATACAGGTTATCAATATAATGATTATAGAATCGACTCCTCGAACAGAGGCTTGATACATAAAGTCTTTAAAGCTGACTTTGCCTTTAAATGCAGTGCAAAAAGCACGATAAAGATTGAGATAGGATTGCCCTACCATATAAAGAATGTTTTGAAATCTGTTTAAAAGGTTATTTTTACTGAATGCTGCCATAGTTTATATTTTTATCATAAAAATGATCTGAAATGCTTGTATGACTCAAAATATAATAATCTTTAATATCTATACTGATCCTTGAAAGTAATGTATAGATTCCAGATTATATACTGAATTCCATCAGCATATATTAATTATTTACGTGGAATGGTATAGGTAATCAGATTTTAGAAGATACAGTGCGGGTGTTTTAGAATTGTTTAATTCTTCATGTAGCTTAGATTTAAAAGATTTTGTTAAGCCTACAAGTATAAAATAAAAATCTCTCAGGAGTGCACTTAGTGCACTCCGGTAGTTTTGCTGAATATTAGCCTCTTCTGGTTTCTTTAATACTGCTATAAAAGGTCAGTGCATAACTTAAAACAAAAAAATCTGTCATCCTGGTTATGTATTAGTCTTTATAATAAACGTTATAAGTAATAAGTTTTGATAACGGCAGTATTGCTTTACCGGTTAATTTGTGAGGGAGTGTTTTTGCGGGTCAGGTGAAACTTTGTTGCCTGCTTGTGCTTGGCATAAGCTAATATAGAGGTTAACTGGTTTAGATAGTCAGTAAGTAACCTGACTCTTCCCGGCCTTACATTGTTTTCAAAGCTTAGCCAGTCTTTTACAAGGGCTGAAAGTTCAATAGACTTGTTATGAGCAAGTTCAAACTTCTCTGATGTCGGGTTTGCTGTTGCTTCTTGTATTAACGCATAGAGATCCTGTGCTGTGTTTTTGACTTTTGTTTCTTGATCCTGTGATAGGCTGAATATCTTTCCATTGTTGATAAAACGATGAACTCTTACTAGAAAATCTTCAAGTAGCAAGCTGCTGGCCTTCAGTGGATCTCTATTGGGTATGATGAGGCTTTTGCTTCTGTATGGGCCGTATTCCAGAATGCCCATTTTGTCGTTATTCAGGTGTGCCATGGCAAAAATAGTATTTCCTACCATGCCGAGACTTCTTACGGTATCAAGTTGTTCAAGGAATCCGGCGGTATCAAGCTGTCTGATGGCTAGCCCGGGGTATACAAGAGCTTTGTTGTTGGTTTTTTCATGCACATAACCGGCAAGCTCTACGAGTCTTTCGGTATTAGTTGCGTAACTCATAGGGCTTAGAGTATCTACCCATCCTTTTTCTACCCAGAGTTCCCAGTCTTGCTGTATGGTAGTCAGGCGTTTTCTTCTATCACCGGCATAAACCGCAGCTGATATTTGTAAATCTGGTTTTAAAGACCTAAGTTTATTTGAAACCTGTTCTACAAACTCTGATACTTTGTCGGTTTTCCATTTAGTCCATTCGTATAAAACACCGGGTCTATTGAGATTAAGACTATAGCCAGTTTCTTTTTCAAACAACTCTTTGCCAACAAAGTCAAATCCCATCAGGTTGCTACCTCCCTGGAAGGGATAACGGATATAGTCTAGCTGTATTCCGTCTACATCGTAGTTTCTAACGATTTCTTCTAACAGGTTCATCATTATTGCACGGGCTTCAGGGTTGGCTGGGTTTATCCAGTATTCAGGCTGGTTGTGAGGAAGCATATTGCCATTAATGCCGAGTAGTGCACCTTCATAGAAGTTATTAGAAATAATTGGTCCGGGATAGCTTTTTGGTTTGTTAATAAGGTCATTATGTCTTGTATTTCCTACGGCAAAGATCCAGGCCCAGGCATGTAATTCGATATCTCTTTTGTGTGCTTCATAAATAGCAGTTTTTAATGGGTTATATCCTTTAGTGAGGGGGTTTTGCTCTACATATTTGCTCGGATATATTGGAAACCCTGCATTAATGGTTTCCAGGTAGACGACATTGATTCCTGCTTCTTCGATTTTGTCAAACAGGCGTTTCATTTCTTCGGGTTTCTTTACGGAGACGATAGTTCCTCTGTCAAGCCAGAGTGCCCTGCCTTCAACCAGTCTTGACGGTATTGCACGTGCGTAGGCTTCGATGATGGACTTTTTAGCATTGCCAAATTCTTGCTGTGCCATGGCATACTGTTTACCGTCATAATAAGTTTGGAAAAGGGCTTTGTGTACTTCTGACATATAAAGCTGTTCTTGTATTTTTGTTAGAGGGACGGCAAGATCAGCCTGAATAACAGTTGCTAGAGCCCCGTCAGCTGCATTCTGTAGTTCTACAATTTCTTCTACATATTCATTATATTTTTTAGGAGTTATTTTGACTGTTTCAAGGCTTGGCAAACCGGGTATAAGGCTGTTGATGGCGCTTTTTATGGCAAATCTGTTAAATGCCATGTTGCCTTCTGTTCCCCATGGCCAGGCCAGGTAGCAGCCTTTGTTGTTTTTTGTTACAGCAGGAATATCCTGTAATTCGTGGCTATCCCAGGTTCCTAATGCTTCAGTATTTGAATCTGTCTTTAACAGGCTTATTCTGGAGCTGGGAGGAAATGTATTTTCCTTTGGTTTGATTTTTCCATATTGCCATAATACTCTGGCTTCTGTGTTTAGATGTTTTGCTTCTTTTAAGGAGACACCTACTAGGCTGGCCAGGCTGGTTGCAGAATAGCCATGTTGACCGCCTGGATCGCTAACGATAATTTTTCCACCCTGTGAGGCATATGATTGAATGTTTCTTATAACATTATCAGGTAATTTTATTGCCATTGGTATAATAAGCACTTTATATCTGTCAGAATTGATTCCTCTGGCAATGTCACTTTCTGTAAGAATTTCGTATTTCATGTTGGTTTCATTAAGGGTGTTAGTTATATCATTGAAAAGTTCTCCGTAGGGGCCGAGGTGTTGTGTGGCATATTCATTAGCACTGGTAGCACTTTTTAAAACTGCAATAGATGATGTATCTGTCTTTGCCATAGCTGATACAGCAGAGAATAATATGGCCAAAAACACTATAAATAATGCAATTAGGCTTTTGAAATTATAATAGTTTTTCATGCGATTGAATTCCTCTTTTGCCCCTTAAGACAATATTTTAAACCGTTTTAGAATTATATCAAGTTTGTGTTTTAAGTTAATAGTGATTTTCAAATTTTGATTCGTGTTATGTTTCTTTTTGTAGTAAACGCATTTGAAACACGTTTAAAAAAATCAAGCTCTTATTTATAAAAGACTTATTTTAAGAGGTATTAAATTATGCGTTCACTATAGTTTATGATGAATCTTTCAATTTATGCAATCCTCTTTAAATAGTATAATTTGTGGTTGTTATTTCGTGATGTTTTTTATTATGAAATTTATTTACCCTGATAGATGTCTTGAAATATTTATAATGAAGTTTTTTAGCGTATTTTTTAAATCTTATTACTAATAATCCTTTAAAATACAGACACAGGTTAGTCTTTAAGTAACCTGTGTCTGCTATCTCTTTGTATATTAACTTTATTCTTGATTATTTGCAGGTGGTTTAGTCTCTTCAAGCTCTTTTCTCAGTACACTGTGAGAGCGGCCATATAAGAAATAAGTTATCAGGCCAATAGCAATCCAGCTTGAGAATAATATGAGTGTAAGAATGAGGGGTGTTTCAGGGTTAAAGAATGTATACAGTATGAGTGCAATACAGCATATAGCTCCAAAAGCTGGCAATATAGGTACAAAAGGTGCTCTGAATGGTCGTGGTCTGTCTGGTTCTGTATATCTCAGTATTATAACTCCTATACATACCATAGCAAAAGCAGTTAAGGTTCCGACGTTGCAGAGTTCTGCTGCTTTGTTTATATCAAGGAATAATGTACCGATAGCTATTAAGCTTCCGGTAACTATAGTGATGACGTGAGGTGTTTTAAATTTTTTGTGAACTTTGCTGAGTATTTTTGGCAATAATCCATCTCTTGACATAGCAAAAAGGATACGGCTTACAGCGAGTAGTTCAACAAGAATAACTGAAGATAGGCCAGCAACAGCTCCAAGTGATATAGTTCCTGCAACGGTGTTGCCAAACCATGTTCCAGTAGACTGCATGGCTGCTGCAATAGGAGCATGAACATCAATATCTTTGTAGTAAACCATCCCGGTTAAGACAGCTGCAACCAGTATGTAGATAATAGTACAGATGCCTAAAGATGTAAGTATGCCAATAGGGAGGTCTTTGGCCGGGTTTTTAGTTTCTTCAGCGGCAGTGGCTACCGAGTCGAAACCTATATATGCAAAGAAGACAAGAAATGCCCCCATAAATACTCCAGGGAAACCGTTTGGCATAAATGGGGTCCAGTTTGCAGGGTCTACATACCAGGCACCGACAAGGATAAATCCTAAAATAACGGCTACTTTGATTATAACCATTATGGCAGCTATTCGGGCACTTTCCTGTATGCCTATATAAAGAAATAATGTCATTAAAGCAATGATGAAAATGGCTGGTAGGTTAACACTTATAGGTATACCCAGTATTTCAGGGAAATATGGAGTCATACCGGCCTGTTCATATAGATGAAGAGCAGCATGGTATTCATGTGTAAGCCAGTAAGGCGGGTTTATCAACCAGTCTGGTAGAAATTGATGAAAACCCTCCAGTAGTTTGAACAGGTATCCTGACCAGCCACAGGCTACAGTGATACAGCCGATCCCATATTCAAGGAGGAGTATCCAGCCAGTTAGCCAGGCGATAACTTCACCCAGTGTTGCGTAAGTGTATGTATATGCACTGCCTGCAACAGGTATCATAGCTGCAAGTTCAGCGTATGAAAGAGCTGCTATGGCGCACAGGGTTCCAGATATAACAAATGATAGAATTAGTGCAGGGCCGGCCCCTATGTGGCCAGCAGAACCGGCGGCAGCAGTACCTGAAAGGGTGAAAATGCCGGCTCCTATAATAGCACCAAGCCCCAGAACTGTTAAATCAAAGCCTGTTAAACTCTTTTTAAGGCTCTGGTCTCCTGCTTTAGATGCTTGAATTAGTTTTTCCGGGTCTTTTTTTCTGAAAATGCTTGATGATTCAGCTTTTGCTGGTTGGTTACTGTTCCCTGATGGCATTATTTCCCTCCCAAGTCAATACAGTCTAAATTGCATCGTTATTCCTAGTGTCTTGCTATACTAGCATAAAAATAAATCTCATTTTTGTTAATGAATGTTGCAGTTTTTTGTATGAAATAGCGAATCAGGTTTTTGAAAATTGAAAATATCTTCCTTTTGTTAGATTATTCTTTTATAAGACCCGTTTAAAACTGATATATTTTTTAACATGGTTAATTATCTGTTACAGGCTTTGTTTGCTTATTATTTGGTTACTTTATGCAATTTTACTGACCACAGAAGAGACCAAATGTAATAAAATATAATAAACTTTTAAAAAATGCACTTTAATATCATGGAATTAGTTTCATAAAAAGAGTTAAAAAGGGTTAAAAAAGGGTTATAAGCATATGAAAATTCAATGGCAAATACTTGTTGCGTTAGGGCTTGGTGCAAAGAGAAACTGGCATATCTTTGCAGCCTTAATATTAGGTATTATAGTGGGTGTTCTTCTGGCACGTGTATTCCCTATAGAGCCTGGCGTTGAGCCTCAAAACGCACATGTCGTCTATCAAATCCTTTATGTGATTGGTCAGATTTTTATACGTTTGATTGAAATGATAGTGATACCACTGGTACTGTCGTCATTGATTGTTGGTATTGCCAGTCTCGGAGATGGCAGGCAATTAGGCCGATTAGGAGGTAAAGTTATTTTCTTCTTTATCCTGACAACGGCTATTGCTGCTATTATCGGTACTGTGCTTGCCCTTATTGCAAAACCCGGTTTAGCCCTTCAGGATGACATTGCAAAGTTTAGCAAGACTCAGGTCGAAGTAGTGCAGGAACAGGCCTGGCGAATACAGCAAGAAGAACGTGATATTAAAGAAATGTTTCTGAATATGCTTCCCTCTAACCCTGTTAAATCACTGGCAAATGCAGAGTTAATACCGATTATCATATTTGCCATTATATTTGGATCAGCTTTAACCTTTGTAGGAGAAACCAACCGGCCTGTTATAGCTTTCTTTGAGGCAGTGTTTGCAGCGACGATGAAGATAATGGACTGGGTGATGGTTATGGCTGTCCCGGGTATATTTGCCCTGACGGCCAATACGGTGGCGGCGGTGGGCTTTGATATCTTCAAGGATCTATTGCCCTATATAGGTGTTATCCTGATAGGGCTTATTATACAGCTTTTTGTTACCTATCCATTACTGTTGAAATTCCTTGCAAAAGTGGATTTCAGAACACTCTACAAGGCTGTCGTAGAAGCGATGATGGTTGCCTTTGGTACTGCAAGCTCTTCAGCAACTCTGCCTGTTACAATAGCTACTGCTGAAAGGCGGGCAGGTATCTCAAACCGTGTATCAAGTTTTGTTCTACCTTTAGGGGCTACGATGAACATGGATGGTACGGCTTTATTTGAAACTGTAGCGGTTATATTCCTTGCACAGGCTTATGGGCTTGATATAACAGACCCCTATAAGCTATTTATGCTTATAATTATGGGTATAGTTGCATCTATAGCTGCAGCAGGTGTTCCTTCTGCCGGGCTTGTTACGATGGCTCTGGTGCTGAATTCTATAGGTGGTTTTAGCCCGCAGATGATTGTGCAGGGTATTGCTGCGATATGGATGATAGACAGGTTCCTTGATATGTCTAGAACCCTTGTTAACGTTACATCTGATACAGTTGTTGCAACAATTATTGCTGCATCAGAAGGCGAGCTGGATTATGACCTCTTAAGTAATCAGGAAGCCTGGAAAGATGTGGTCTAAAAGGAGAATAATGATTAATAAGCGGTCTTTTAATAAAATAGTTATCAGCTTTTTAATTCTTAATCTGGGGTTAATATTTTTACCTCAAAAGGGTTTTGCGTTGCCCGGTAAGGATGTAGTTGTAAATGTTCTTGCACAAAAACCTGAAAAGGCTAAAAAGCCGGATAAGAAAAAATCCAGAAAAAACGCAGATTCAGCTAAGGCAGATCAGAAAGACCCTGAACTGGTAGACCTTAATAAAAGATCGAAAGCTGTAGATCGCTATAATAAAGGGATAGACTATTACAGAGATAAGAAATATAAAGATGCCGTAAGTGAATTTGAAAAGGCAATTGAGCTTGATCCGATGTTCTTTGCTGCTTACAGTAATCTTGGTCTGGCTTATACCAGAATCAAAAAATATAGAAAAGCTGTTGAAGCTTTTCGTTCAGCTTTAACATATAATTCAAGCCATATAACATCAATTAATGGCCTTGCAGACGCTCTTTATAGAATGGGTGAACCGGAGCTTGCTATTAAACAATGGAATGAACTTCTTGAAATAGACCCGGATTATGCCCTTGCTTACTACAATATTGGGGTTGCATATCAGTCAAGAAAAAAGTTTGAAGAAGCTAAAGATGCCTATAAACAGGCTATCTCTATTGATACTGGTTTTTCTGAAGCATATTATAACCTGGCCTTGCTTTATGAACGTGATAAAGATATTGAAAAGGCAATGTTAATGTATCAAAAAGCTGCCAGCACAAAACCCGGTGCTTCTTATGCTAAAAAAGCAAAAAAAATAGCTGAAAAATATCAGAAAAAGCTTCAAAAAGACAAAAAATAAACTTTTGTGTATACCCTCAATAAGGTGGTGACAAGACGTTGCAAGTTTTAATGAATATTCAAAAAAACCTGGCACGGGTGGTCGTCTTCAACAGGATTTTTTCTATGGCGATGTTCATCTGTTTAATGCTCTATATAGTACAGTTGAACCAAAATACCAGCTTGATACCCTTTGTGTTGCTGGTTTTTGCTCTGGTATTGCTTGTATTTCATATTCTTTTGATAGAAGTAATAGGCCAGATAATAAGAAAAAAAGCTATTCTCACAGAAGATGTTTGTAGCTGGATAGCTAAAGTAGTTACAATCTCTATTGCAGTGGTAATAACATCCACCTGCCTGCTGACAGGAAACCTTTATATTGCCAGCTTTTATGCAATACCAATAATTATTGGTAGTTTTCTGGGTGATTTTTGTCTCAAAAGAGTAGGTGTTATGGCTGTTGTATTTGTTTTATTATTTCAGCATTCAGGTCTTTTAACTTTTGATTTGTTAATTAACAATAATGTTAGCTATGAACCGTCTTCAATTATTCAGGCATTAGCAATAGCCTGTATAGTGTTTCTTGCAGGTGTGATTCTCAGTACTACCAGACAGGCCAGCCAGAAAACAAATATGCTTCAATCTATGGCAACAACTGATGTGCTAACAGGATTAATTAATCGTCGCTATTTTGACAGAAGACTTGCTGAAGAAATAGCCCGCTGTAACCGCCATAACTCAAATCTTGCCCTGGCTCTATTCGATATTGATCATTTTAAAAGAATTAATGATACATATGGACATACAATCGGTGATAAGATATTAAAAGAACTCGGTGAATTGATACTCTCTAACACAAGAGAATGTGATATTTCTGCCCGCTATGGTGGTGAAGAATTTGCACTTATTCTTCCTGAAACAACACAGATCGAAGCCTCTGAATTGCTGGAAAGAATCAGGCAGCTGATTGAACAGCATACCTTTGTGAAAGAAGAGATGCCTGTAATGGTAACGATCAGTGTTGGCATTGCCCAGTATGACCCTGAATACACGCCAATAGATTTTATAGAGCAAGCAGATGCCGCATTATACAGAGCTAAAAAGACAGGAAGAAACAAAGTTATTTATGGTACCTTTACAACACCGAAATTAAACCTTCAAAAGATAACTAATTAACAGTTTAAAAGAATTGAGGTAATGAAATGCTCAGTAAAAGAGAAATTGTTTTAATAGTATCCCTGGCTTTTTGCGCAGGTGTTATTGTATCAGATATGCTAAAGCCTGTTCCTCTTAAAGCAGAAGTAACTAACATTGTTTATGATACTCTGGATAAGAAAATTCTAGAGCAGGCAAGGAGAATTGATAGTCTGCAATCAAGAGTGTCTTCATTGGAGAAAAATGCAGGGTCTTATGAGGCTGATATAAATAAAGTTGCACTTTCAGTGAAAAAGCTGGGCTCAGCTTTAAAAGATTCACTGGCTGATACTGCCAGCAAAAAAGATCTGAAAAAGCTTGAAGAAAAGGTTTCAGAATTACAAATGCTTATGAATACCTCTGGTGGAGCTTATCAAAGATAGTGTTTCTTTAAAAGTTTCTCTTTATTTACTCAAAAACTTGCTAATATTAAGTTGTTCAGGTTTTTTTGTTCTGACTGTTAAGAATTATAAAAAAATAGACCTCTTTAGACATGAAATATATGATTATCATGTAGTTTGAGAGGGTTAATGTCAGTTTCTATGCAAAATTCATACGTTAGCCGGCCGGTAAATCAAAAAAACCTGGCAGTAGAAAAGAATACTATTGAAATAACCTGCAAAGAGTTAGCTTTAGAGCATAGGCAGATAAAAAATACTATTAATAGCCTCTTTTTCGAGGTCAATAAAAAAGAAATATTACTTCAAGATGATTCTTTAGATACTGCACAGAAGTCTATGTTAAAATATGATTATGCTCTCTCTCAAAAAGAGCTTGAAAAGGCAATCTATCAAAAAGAATTGTTAAGAAAAGATATAGCGATCCTTCAGCATAGAATAAGATATCTAGAACATGAAGTTAGAAAAACAAGGCCCTGGTGGCAAAGAATTATCCCTTTTGTATGATAAGTTAGGTTTGATGCCAGATCAAAAGATTGTTGCTATGTGGGGATACCCTGATCCGGAGGTTCTTGCAGCTGTTAGGGCTCAATATCCTAGCTGTAATGTAGTTGATATTGATATAGATTATTGTGCTCCTGAAAGTAAAATACTTCCAGATAATTATTGTCAGATAATTACTAATATAATTGATAATGCTGTTTTCTTAAAGGATAAAATTGAAGTTATAGTTGCATCTACAGGTGAAGAAAAGTGTGATCAGGGTCGTTTTGCCGCCTATGTGCTGGAAAAATTAGGCTTTAACCTTGTAAAAACAAGATACACTGAATATAAAAACCTGCCACAGGAGCCTTTGATATCTGTAAGCTCCTTACCTTTAAAAAAAAAGTTTCTGCTTATTATGGATTCTCTGTTACAGCCGGAACTCATCAAAGAATACAAAATAGAAAAGGTCATACCAACACATGGTTTCTGGGGTGTGCCTCCAAATGACCTGAGTATTCTGGAGCTATTCCCTGACACAACGCATGTTTTTGGCTGGACACGTGCCGTAGAAATGAAAAGACCTGCTGATCTTGATATTGAAATGTATGTTGAAGATGGCCTTCCGACGGTATTTTTTGCCCAGACGTTTTGTGCCAAGATGCAACTGGCTAAATTTCTGGCGAAAAAATATGATGGGCTTTATGTTGATGTTGATGATTTTATGAGTGTCTCAGTGAGGGCCAAGATAGAGGCTTTTTTAAGGTTCTCTTAAACTAACACATATGTGTTAACACTTCTCTATACACCTGAGAATTTCTTTTTTCCAGTCGTCATTTTTTTCTACGAAGGTTCTGGCGCCGTTGTTGAGGCAATATTCTACACTGGAGGCATTTGCAGTTCCTGACATAACAATAATTTTAGTTGGCAGGTTTTCCATATCGATTTTATTTTTGAGTGAGCTTAAAAGAAATAGCCCGTCTTCTTTTTCTGGCAGGTATAGATCCATCAGCACATGGGAAAACAGATGTGATTTAAAGTGTGAGATGGCTTCTGGTGCGCTTCTTGCAAGTGTTACTTTGTAGCCCATTTTAGAGAGTAAGATGCTTAATTGATAGGTTACCATTACCAGGTCGTCGACCACCAGGATGTTGTTTTTTACTTTTTCGTCTCTTTCGATGGGGTCAAGTGCGAGAAGGTTTCGTATAGGCTCAAAATGGTCTTTTTCTATGGTTGATAATTTTTCTCTTATTGTTAATACGAGTTGTTGCAATTCTTCTTCTGTTGGTGGTATAGAGTTTTTAATTCCTGCGCTGAGGAAAAGCTCTTTTAAAAGGTTATAGTTGACGTTTACTTTTTCTGGAATGTTATCCATTCTTTTTTAACCCGTATAATAAAAAATTATTCTATGACCTGTTTATAGTATAGATGATTCTGTTTTGTTATGGAAATAGAAATTGTGAATTTAGTAAAAGCCCTTCTGAAAAGAGAGGGCTTTTATTAGTTTTTTAGTAATTTTTTAGTGTATTTTTTCAATATTAGCCTGAATTAAGCAGATTAATTTTCTGCTGTTTCGTACACGCTAACTTTTTTACGATCTTTTCCATAGCGTTCAAAAGTAACTATACCGTCGATGAGAGCAAAAAGTGTGTCGTCTCCGCCTCTTTCAACATTGTTGCCCGGGTGTATTTTGGTTCCACGCTGGCGTACAATGATGTTGCCTGCACGGACGACTTCGCCACCATATTTTTTAACGCCGAGACGTTTTGATGCGCTATCACGGCCGTTTCTTGTTGAGCCTACACCTTTTTTGTGTGCCATTTATCTTTACCTCTTGTTATCGGGTTATGACTCTTTTTCTTCTTTTGTTTCTTCTGTTTGGTCAGTGGTCTCAGCGGTCTCAGGTGTCTCAGTTGTTTCCTGTGTTTGTGTTATTTCAGTATTTCCGGTTGTTTCAGCTGTTTCTATAGTTTCAGTTGTTTCGTCAATAATTGTTTCTTCGAGTTCTTCTGGTTCTGGTGTTTCAGTTTTCTCTGGTTTTTTAGTTTTTTCAGGTTTTGCTACTTTTTTTCTGGCTTCTTTTTTAGCTTCTTTTGCTGCCAGTTTCTTTTCGTATGCTTTTTTAATTTTATCTTCTTTTTCCTGTTGTTTCTTTTCAACTTGTTTTTGCTGTTCTTCGTCGTATTTTACGGTATCTTCTTTATTTGGAAATTCTATTTCTTCGATGAGTATTCTTGTATAGTCCTGTCTGTGCCCTTTTTTAAGGCGATAGCCTTTTTTACGTCTCATTTTATAGGCAATAACTTTTTTGGTTTTGTCGTGTTTAAGAACTTTTGCTTTGACTGTTGCGCCATTAATGTAAGGTTGACCTATTTGAGAGTGTTCACCTGCTATTATGGCAACAACTTTATCAATATTTATATTGGTATCAGGGGTGACGTTTAAGAGATCGACGTCAATATATCTGCCTTCCTGAACCTGGTACTGTTTTCCACCTGTTTCAACTACAGCGTACATTGTATTATTCCTTTGCTTCTAGTGATTATAAATTAATTGTACCAATATATCCCCTTCTCAGAGGGACGCAACCTAATATAACAACATAAAAATTCCTTGTCAACAAATAAACTCATGGCTCTTTTCTCTTTAAATAGGTAAAATAGATATAAGACAAAATGTTTCGTATTTTTAAGTGTGCATGAGTTTTTGTAATAATGCGAGATAATTCTGTTATTTATCTGTCGGTTGTTATTCCAGCTTATAATGAAGAATTAAGATTGCCTCCAACTCTTGATTCAATATTTAATTATCTTGATTTAAGAGATTATGACTATGAAGTGATTGTTGTTGATGATGGAAGCAATGATAGTACGGTTGATATTGTAAAGCGTAATCCACGTTATGGCAGTCAGTTAAATCTTATAGAGCTTAATAATAACTATGGTAAGGGTTACACTGTAAAAAAAGGTTTTGAAGTTGCGAAAGGCGACTATATTATTTATACTGATGCGGATGGTGCTGCTCCTATTGAAGAGTTAGAGAAGCTTTTAAAGGCTATAAATGATGGAGCTGATATTGCAATTGGTTCTCGAGCTTTAAAAGATTCTCAGGTCAAAGATCTCTGGTACAGGAGAATCATGGGTATTACTTTTAATACAATGATAAAGATAATAGTCATTGGTGAGTATGATGATACACAGTGTGGTTTTAAGCTTTTTAAGGCTGAATGTGCCAGAAAAATCTTTGATAAATTGAAATTAAGAGGTTTTAGTTTCGATGTAGAGTTATTATTTCTGGCTAAAAAGCTGGGTTTTAGTGTATCAGAAGTCCCTATTGTCTGGAATTCTATACCAGGAACCAAGTTAAATCTTTTAATTGATTCACCTTTGATGTTTCTGGCTGTTTTAAAAATAAGAATAATGGCTCTTCTTGGCTGGTATCGATTCAAATAGTGCTTTATAAAATTTTTTTATTGATTCTACTCTATTTAATTGGTTCAATTTCAGTCTATTCGTTCTAAAATTTTTGTAAGAGTCAGTATAAACCTTAATCTTTTAATATGACTAAAAAGCTTGTTAAACGGGAGATAGTGAAGAAAAAAGTTCTTTTTTGCTTTTTATATAGCTTTTATCTGCAATTCATGAGGTGTTGTTTATGAAACTTGCAGTTATAGGAGGGGGTTTCTCTGGCGTTATGCTAACCAGGCTCCTTCAGGAAAAAGGATATGAATGTCACCTTTATGAAAAGGAGTCATCTTTAGGTGGTTTGTGTCGCTCAAAGCGTATTAAAAACTTTATATATGATCTTTCCGGTGGGCATATGCTCTATTCAAAGAATGAAAAGACATTAGAATATATTTTTAACCTTACAGGAAAAGAGAACTGGAATAAAATTTCTTGCAATGCCAGAATATACTTTGAAGGAGATTATATAAGATATCCTTTTGAGGCAGGCTTAATTGATTTGCCGAAAGAATTGCATTATGAATGTTTGCTGGGTTACATTAATGCCAGTTATGAGCGCAAATATTATCACAGGGGAGATCCAAAAAACTTCTATGACTGGCTTTTGTATATGTTTGGCAAAGGTATTTCAAGTCATTTTATGATTCCGTTTAACCAGAAAAAGTGGAATTATAACCTGAAACATATAAATACCGATTGGGTTGAAGACAGAGTTCCGTCAATACCTGTAGAAGAGGTTATTAAAGCCTCTATTGGTATTCATACCTCTGCTTGTACAGATAAGCTTGTACTTTACTATCCTGAAAAAGGCGGTTTTCAGTTTCTTATTGAAAAAACAGCCTCTAATCTCAAAGATATTCATCTTTCTACACCGGTTAATGACCTTAAGAGGCAAAAGAATAAATGGATTATAAATGATACTGAGGTTTATGATGATATCATATCGACGGTTCCTTTACGTGAATTGATTCATATAATAAAAAATACACCTCCATTTGTGACGAGTACCCTTGAATCACTGTGGTATAACGGAGTTGCAACTGTCTTTGTTGGTCTTAATAAACCCTTTGAGCATAATTATAGTTGGGTTTATCTGCCGCATAAAGAAAATGGCTTGTGTGATACTGTTACTTTTTTGTCAAATTTCAGTCAATACAATGCTCCTGCAGGGGCTGGCTCGCTTGTAGCTGAAATTACATATAAAGCCAAAACATTGCCTGAAAAATCTGAAACTCTTGTCAATACGGTTTTGAGTTCACTTGAAACCTGTAAAATTATTGATAAGAAAGATGTTATCGTAACTGATAGCTATTTTTCTCCCTATGGATACCCTGTGTATGGCCTTAAGTATAACGAATTTAAGCAGATTATAAATAATTATCTTAATGAAGTAAGGCTAAAACGCTTTGGCAGGCTTGCTACACATTCTTACTATAACGTGGATACTATTATAGAAAAGGCGTTTGAGTTTGTTGAACAGTGGTATTAGCATGGAATTATTGCTTAAATCTCAAAAAAGAAGACTTTATATATACCTGATTATTTTAATAATCGTTTCTTCGATGGCTCTTCGTCTTTATGGTATTAATTTGAGACCAATCTTTACAGATGAAGCTGTCCATTATAATTTTATTCATCAACTCTGGGAAACTCAAAAGTATCAATATAAAGATGTTATAACTCCTGTAAGTCTGGAATTTATAAACGATGGGCTTAATCTGTATTCCTCAATAGTGTTATCACCAGATTCAGAATCTTCCCTGGAAATAAATGATACAAAATACAGGTTATTTCTTACAAAGTCTTTGTTTCTGAAGCCGGTTAATGATGCCCTTCAGTCATATTATTATTTTAAACATATTATAAAGAATCCTGCTTATGTTTATGACCCTGTTTATCATGGGCCTTTTCTTTATTACCTGGGAGATGTGGTTTTTAACCTTGCAAATGATCATAATTTATACCTTTTAAGGTTACCTGTCGTAATATCTTCTATTCTGGCTATATTTTGTCTTTTTCTTTTTCGTGAATCTCTCGGCAAATGGGGCTTTCTATTAAGTTTGCTTCTTGTTAGTCTTTCACCTGGCCTGATTTACTTTTCTAATCTGGCTAACTATGAGAATTATTTTGCGACCGGGTCGATACTGGGGGTCGGGTTGCTTTTGATGGGTATTAAAAAACGCAGTCCGGCTATATTGTTTAGTTCTGGATTTGTTTTGCTGGCATTGATTACCATAAAAGAAACGGCTCTTGTGACCTGGTTTGCTATTGTTGTGGCTACGATACTAACTTATATTACTCTGTATCTGCCTAAAAGACCTTCAAGATGGTTAAAAAAGCTTGAAGATATGGTGCTTAATCTGGCTGAAGGTAAGTATACTGATTCTATATTGCGTTATTTATTGCCTGCTCTTTTGTGTTTTGCTTTGTCTGGCCTGTTTTTTGTCTTGATGTATTCTTCTTGTGGCTCTAATCCGCACGGTATTCATGATGGCCTGACCAGCTGGATGTACTGGAAAAACACAGGTGCACAGAGTGGTCACGTTAAACCTTTTGGCTTTTATACTGATATACTGTTGACATATGATTTTATGCTGATATTCCTGTTTTTTACCGGTGCAATTTATACGTTGTATATGACTAAAGATAAATATAAGATTTTTATTGTCTACTGGGCTCTTGTAGTATGGTTAGTGTATGCTTTTATTCCTTATAAAACACCATGGCTCATAATAAACTTCATTTATCCTTTTGCTATTGTTGCTGGCACTGGCTGGGATATGATAATTAAAAGAATGAAAAACAAGTTATACAAATACTTAATGGCATTCTTTATTGCCCTGCTTGCTATGAATACAGTTTTTATAGCTGTTAAGGTAAAGTGGATCGATCACGATAAAGAAGCCAATAAAATGGCATATGTTCATACTTATAGAGATTTTGAAGAAGAAATTAAGGCTCTTTATAGTCTTATTCTTGCATCACCAGATGGAGATAATACAGAGATTACTGTAGCAGCTCCAGAATACTGGCCCTTGCCAGCTTACCTGCTTGATTACAGGGCTGTTGGATATTTTGGAGGAGTTAAAGGTAGGGACCTCAACACTAAAGCCCCTATTATTATAAATGATAAACGTGATAATCCCGAGCTTAGAGAGCTTTTGCTGGAGTCTGATGTCAATGATTACTTTAAACTTAGAGACTTTGAAGTGAGACCCGGTGTCATACACTCAATTTTTGTAAGCCATCAGCTAATGAAGGCTTATCTTGAATCAGGTTATTACAAACTTTTGATTTCTCCCGGGCGGAGTTATCTACTTCAAGAACCCCCCTGGGATTAATTGATTAAGACTATAAGGGTCAAGAGGATCATAAGAGGCTTTTTGCTGGCCAGGATTTAAAGACATTGCGGCTTGATTTGCACGTGATGGAGCTGTCCCCGCAAATGGACTGAAGTGCGGGCTAGTTGAATCACCTATTCTATATTCTGTATTAAAGCTGTTTAAAGCTGGTGTTAAATTATTTTTAGTGAAAAGCGGTACCACCTTTTGTTTTACAAAATGAGAAACGAGTGGACCTGCTACAGATGCACCAACTGCAAAGGCACAAATACTCTGGAATGGCCCTTTAAGGTTCATTAGCTTAGCAGCACCCTGCGCAGCCATACCGCTGAACCACCATGTCGCATGATTAATAGCGGTATCTCTTTTCTCCTGTGGAGTATTTTTCTGTGCTACCTGATAAAGCCCTATCGTACCTGCAATAGCAGGTAGTAAATAATATGGAAGTACCTTATTTAAATGCATTGTTGCTAGTGCTGCACCTCCAGCCCAGCTAACAAGAGTGTTTGTAAGTAAATCATTTCTTTTTTGCGGATCCTTCTCAGTGCCAAGCTTATAAGCCATATTGCCAATAATCAGCCCAGGCAAGACAAGTCTGCCAGGAGGTATGTTATAAAGACCTGATGCTGCCTGTCTCACTGTTTGTGAGGAGGCAGTTAATCCTGCTGCTGCTGGTATCTTGCTTACACTGACCATATGAGAGAGAATTTCCTTTTACTCGTTTCAAGTATATAATGATTGTGAAACTAAAAAATTGCGCTAAATCGTTAATTCTTACCCGTTATTTTAACTTATTTTAACATTTGTTATGAAAGAAGAAGCCTCTACAAACAAAAGAGAACAGCTTGTTAAGAGCCTGAAACTTAAAGGAATCAGAGATAAAACTGTGCTGGATGCCATGATGAAAGTTCCCAGACATGCTTTTATAGATGAAAGCATCTGGATTGATCCATATGAAGATGCCCCCCAGCCAATAGGAGACGGACAGACTATATCACAACCCTATATTGTGGCTTTGATGACTGAATATTTAAAACTAAAAGGCAATGAAAGGGTTCTTGAGCTCGGTACGGGCTGTGGATATCAAACAGCCATTTTATGTGAACTGGCAGCAGAAGTTTATTCCATAGAGAGGATAAATAATTTATACAAAAAGTCTAAAATCAATTTAGATAAATTAGGGTACTCTAATTATTATCTTAAGCAGGATGATGGTACAACAGGCTGGGCAGAAAAAGCACCTTTTGATGCAATTATTGTTACAGCAGCTTCTCCTGAAGTGCCACCACCCCTTCTGGAACAATTAAATATAAATGGCCGGCTGATTATACCTGTAGGCAAAGGCTCACCACAGGACCTTATAGGTATTATACGGCATTCTGATGGCTATAAGAAAGAATACATATGTGGTGTCTATTTTGTTCCATTGATTGGCGAACATGCTTGGAAAAAATGAATACATCTCTTTTTAAAGTGGCTATTTTTTTGATACAATTAAAACTTAATTGATCTTATAGTTCTTGTTGTACGGGTTTTGTTTTCTGAGAAAATTTTTTCACCTCCCAAACATTATTTTTAATATTAATAGCACTAAGATTGTCATATAAAATGGTAAAAATTTAATAATATTTTAATTTTTCCTCTTATAAAACGGTTTAAAAATTTACTATTCTTAAAATCTACTAAATTTGTAAAAAATAATTAAAATTTTGTATAAATGTGGAATAGAAATTATCGTTTCAGATCATTTGGCTTTATACTAGATATAGATATCAAAATTTTGATAATTTTGAAAATCTCTTTAAAACAAACTGGTTTGAATTTTTTTAGGAGGTTTATAATAATATGGAGCTTAAACAGGGCGACCTTGAAAATATTATACTTAATGCACTCTGGTTAATGGAAGAAGAAGATCAGGAAAAGATCGATGTCAGAGATGTTCAGGAAAGAATAAGAACTGAAGATCAAAGCTGGGCTTATACTACGGTGAAAACCGTCCTTGACAGACTCGTTGACAAAGAACTGGTTCTAAGAATGAAAGATGGTAAGAAATACCTTTACCGTACTGTGATTACACGTGAACAAGCTGGCGAGGATGCTATTAAAAAGCTCGTTAAACAATACTTCCGCAATAATTTTACAGACCTGATTTCATGCGCTGAACGCGTGGGTTTTACTCAGGCAGAGGCTAAGTCATTAGTCTCTATGTCTTGATAAAAGATAATTTTTATTTATTGTTCTCTTTCTATGACTCAATTTAAAGGCTATTAACCGTTAACATGAAGCGTTATGTTAACAAAATGAGTTTATTACTGGGTATTCAGCATCCAGAAGCTGGATGTAGCTGTTATAGTGACTTTGAAATGGAAGAAGAATTCCTATGTGATCTGTGTCTTGCCCGGTTAAAGAAACATAGAGCACGGGTTAAACATGAACTGCGTAGAGAGGCAAAACATAAGTATAAAAAGAGATTTTCTGAAAGCTGATGTTGAATATACTTGTTATACCACCTGATGTAGCTTTTTATGCTAAAGATATTCTTTCTTTAATTGAAGAAATTAAAGCAGTGTATCCTGAAAGTTCTGTATCTGTTGTAGTTAGCCTTTCTACGTATGACAGTTATTACAATAGTCAGTATGTGGATGGACTTATAATAGAACCAGAGTCTTTACTTAAAAGGCTTAGCTGCATTTTGACCTCTCATTATCCGCTGGCTCTGGTAGCAAGAGATGATTTTATCTGGAAAATTATTCTTTTTAAAGCCCGGATAAAGTACAGGTTAAACTTAAAGAGCTATCTGGATAATACCAACAAAAAAGCTGTTATTAATTCTATAACAGCCTTAAATCTTACTTAGTTCTTTTGATAGTGCTAGTATTGTGTAGCTTTTAAGAATTCTACTATTCTTTTCCCTAACAATGCAGCAGTATTAGAGGATATCTCATATTCATTAGAGCCTATCTGTGAATTTGTTATGGTGTCGACACCTCCAAGGTATACCATATTACAGAATTTGGCGCTTTCTTCCATCATTTTGAACACAGGATAAGACATTGAATAACTGGGGTTAGCATGTGATGTAACTATAGCAAGACCTTTGCCATCAAGGTTAAGTTTACCCTTGGTGTCTGAAAAGTCATACCAGCGATCCATAAAGTTTTTCATCATTCCACTGACGGTGAACCAGTAGATCGGTGTTGCCAGAATGACTACTCTACTGGTCATTATCATGGGTATAAGTTCTTTCATTCCATCATCTGGTATTGTTTGCTCTGTGCTTTCAACGAAACTTCTTGCCAGTGGCTTTATTTCAAAGTTATAAAGATCTACCCTGTTAAGGTTCATATGTTCTTCTTTATGTGCGTTGAAACCGTCTATGACTCTATTGAGCAGCCAGCTGGTTGAACCGCCTGATCTTGCTGAGCCAAGAAATGCTGTAACATTTTTTATCGTGGAATCTGACATGTTTAAACCTCTCTTTTATTTGATTCTGTTTTCAATATGATACCATTGAACCTGTGATAACTAAAAAAACTTAACATTTTGCGGTTTAAAGAAAGAGTATCTGACATATGAATAAAGAAGCCAGTATGCCTGTTACATCAGCAATAAGCCCGGCCGGAACAGCATGCCTCGTTTTGTATATACCGACAGCACCGAAATAAACAGCCAGAACGTAGAAAGTAGTTTCAGTACTGCCAGTCATAGTTGCGGCTAACCAGCCTATATATGAATCTTTAGGGTTAGATTCAACAATATGGCTCATTATAGCAAAAGATCCGTTGCCTGAAAGAGGTTTGACAATCGCCAGAGGAAGAGCATCTACTGGCATGCCTATAATACTAAGTACTGGTGATAGCCATGTGGCAAGAAGTTCAATAGCTCCTGATGCTCTAAACATCCCTATTGCAACCAGTATAGCAACCAGATAAGGTATAATTCTTACAGCAACATTAAAGCCATCTTTTGCACCTTCAACAAATGATTCATACACTTTTACTTTCATAAAAGAAGCATATATAAGAACGATAGTAATAATGAATGGTATGGCAAGTAAAGATATTGTATTTAATACTTCTCTAAACATTGGCTTTTTCTTCTGTATAATTTGAAACGCTAAATAAAGGTAGTTTTTCCAGTAATTTTACAGCTATAATAGCTGCTATGGTCGAAACTACACTGGCAAAAATAGTTGCTCCTATTAGCTGTGTAGGATTTGTGTAGCCTGCCTGTCTCAAAATACCTATGGCCATAATGGGTATTAGCTGAACACTGGATGTGTTAATAGCCAGGAAGGTACACATAGAATTTGTAGCTATGCCTTTATGCTTGTTAAGCTTGTTAAGGTCTTCCATGGCTCTGATTCCAAGCGGTGTAGCAGCGTTACCCAGCCCCAGCATATTGGCAGTGATGTTCATAACCATTGAGCCTATCGCAGGGTGATCAGAAGGGATATCGGGGAACAACTTAACAGCAATGGGTTTAACCAGTTTGCTTATAAGCGTTATGAGCTTTGCATCTTCAGCTATTTTCATTATACCCAGCCAGAAAGCCATTAACCCGATCAGCCCTATTGCCAGTGTGACTGCCGTTGATGCTGATTCAAAGGCGGCTTCTGTTACCTCTTCTATACGTCCGTTTAAGGCTCCAAAAATAATTGCGCTGAGTATAAAGAAAAGCCAGATATAATTGAGCATTTCGTTTTTCCTGCTTTAATTTTTCAGGGCTTCATTATAATATACTAAAAAATGATATTTGAAAAAAACTTTTTTTGATACCTTTTAAACAGTTTAATTTGAGGAGTTAAAAACTGTTTTCTCATTTCTGGAAATATGTTTTGCTGATTTTGTTTTTGCCGTTGATTATTATAGCGGCTAAAGGGCAGGTTCATATAGAAGTAACACCCTCTTCTCCCTTTGAAAAACAGCTTCCTGAGCTCAGTAGACCTGCTGAAGATATGGTATATGACCCGGAATACGTAAATTTAAAAAAGGGTGAAAAATTGTTGCAAGATCATCAGCAGGGCTCTAAAACATTTGTTTATCAGCCAAAAGAAGCTTTTAAACTTGTTGTTACTAAAAGAAAATATCCTAAAATATTGCCCGGCAAAGATATACAAGGTGTTGTTTCTTTGAGAATTACGCCTGATTATCTTGCTACAAGTGAGGTTATCTTTCAACGCAAACCATACAGATTTGATAGACTTAGCTGGGCTATAAAAACTGGCTGGAACGATACAATACCATATTTTAGCAGGTTGTCATCCTTTAAAAAATATCTGAAACCATTTGATGTACCTGTATATGCTCATTTTTACATACGGGGAGTAAAAGAGTATCCTGAATATCCTGGCCAGTACTATCACTGGCCACGTGAGGCTCTTGAAGACTACTATCTGTACATATTAGAGAAAATTGATACCGTTGCATCTCAAAATTAGTTTGTTTGTTAAGCGTAATAATCATGATATAATTTTTTTACGTATGGATACTATAGAAAGGGTTGGAATAACTGTTATGAGAGGAATTAAAGACTTTTTGGTGCCTAACAGTCTTGACTATGCACTGAAACTTCTGGATATTAATCAGGGTAATGCTCTTGTCCTGGGCGGAGGAACTCATCTTGCACTTGTTAAAAACTCAAGCCATGAGATTATTATAGATATTAAAAGAGCTGGTTTAGGCTATATAAAAGAGGAAAACAACTACATATGTATTGGTTCGGCTGTCAGGGCTGTTGATATAATCAATTGTGATCTTTTGAAAGACTTTGCTGGTGATATTTTACAGAATGCTGCTTCTAAGATTGGTTCTCCTTTAACGCAGAATTTGGTTACGGTTGGTGGAAATATTTATAGTATGTTTCCATGGTCGAACCTGCCTCCGGCAATGCTTGTGCTTGGTGCTGAAGTTGTGCTGACATCACAGAGTGGTTCCAGAAAAGTCTCTCTGGAAGAGCTTTTAAAAGCAAACCCCCGTACGTTTGTTAAAAAAGATGAGCTTATTAAAGAGGTATTAATTCCTAAATCTGCTAAGAATATGAAAACAAGCTATAAAACATTCAGTACGACAGAAAATGACTACGATATGGCTATAGTTGCAGCTGGTTTAGACTTTGATGGCAAACAATGTAAGAAAGCCAGTATTGCGGTTGGGGCAGCTGTGTCTCCTGCTTCGCTTTTGAAAACATCTGGTGTTATTCTGGAAGGCAAAGAAATAACTTCTGAGCTTATTAAAGAATCTTCTGAAAAGGCTTTTTCAGATGTTAAACTTGTTAAAGATTTTAGAACATCTCAAGAACAGATTGAAGCAACTGTTAAAACTCTTGTAAAAAGAACGTTAGAAGAATGTAGCAAGTAAAGGTTTCGAACATGAAAGTTAAATTGAATATTAATGGTGTTGATAAAGACTTAACTATTGAACCTGGGGAAATATTATTACATACATTGAGGAATAATGGTTATTATGGTCCAAAGCATGCTTGTTCTACTGGTGATTGTGGTGCATGTACAGTAATTATGGATGGAGAAGCTGTTAATTCTTGTCTTGTTTTTACGGCAAGTGCTGAGGGCAAAAAAATAACCACTATAGAGGGCATTGGAACAGTCTCTAATCCTCATCCACTCCAGCAGACTTTTGTTGAAGAAGGTGCTGTGCAGTGTGGTTACTGTATTCCTGGTATGATATTATCTGCTAAAGTCCTTCTGGATAAGAATATTAATCCGTCAGAAGAAGAGGTTAAAACAGCTTTAAGCGGTAATCTATGCCGTTGTACAGGTTATGTAAAGCAGATAAAGGCTGTTATTAAGGCTGCTGAAACAATGAGAGGGGGGCAATAATGCTAAACAAGTTTAAAGTTGTAAATAAAAGCGTTAAAAAGGTTGATGGCCTGTCTTTAGCCTGTGGGAAACCAGTATTTGCAGGAGATATGGACTCAAGAGGCTTGTTATGTGTTAAAATTCTCACATCAACAAAGGCTCATGCAAGAATAAAACATATTGATATTTCTAAAGCAGAGGCTTTACCTGGTGTTTATTGTGTTCTATGTCATACAAACGTTCCCCGTGTGCCAAGGACAACGGCAGGACAGGGTTATCCGGAGCCTTCTCCATATGATTCAGTTATGTTTGATAATAAAGTCAGGTTTGTTGGTGACAGGGTTGCAGCTGTAGCAGCAGAAACAGAAGAGATTGCAGAAGAAGCACTCAAGCTTATTGATGTAGAGTATGATATTTTAGAGCCTGTTTTAGATCCAAAGAAAGCTATGGCTGATGGTGCACCTGTTATTCATGATCAGGATGACTGCAAGGTAATTATTCCAATTGCCTATGAGCCTCAAAAGAATATTTGTGCATACGTTGATGCCGTAGTTGGAGATACAGAAAAAGCATTTGCAGGGTCAGATTATGTTTTTGAAGGTGAATTTCATGCTCCTAAAGCCCAGCATTGTGCTACTGAACCTCATGTATCATCTGCACATCTCGATGATAAAGATAGAATAATTATTGTTACCAGTACACAGGTGCCTTTTCACGTTCGTCGTATTGTGGCACAGACGCTTCAGCTTCCTATAAAGAAAATTAGGGTTATAAAACCCCGTGTTGGTGGTGCTTTTGGTAGCAAGCAAGAAATGTGTTTTGAGGATATTGTTGCCATGGTGACCCTGCGTACAGGGCGTTCATGTATGCTTAAATACACACGTGAAGAGGTTTTTGTTTCTTCTCGTATACGTCATGAGCAATATGTGACCCTTAAAGGTGGCCTTAATAAAGATGGTAAAATAACAGGCTTTGATATGTATGTTTTAAGTAACACAGGTGCCTATGGTTCACATGGTTTAACAGTTATGTGTAACTGTGGAAGTAAGGTTTTACCGCTTTATCCTGCTGAAAATCTGACTTTCAGGGGGCATGCAGTTTATACTAATTCTCCTGTTGCTGGTGCATACAGAGGGTATGGTGCTACACAGGCTGCTTTCGCTATGGAAGTTATAATTGACCAGATGGCTGAAAAGCTTGGTGTTGATCCTGTTGATTTCAGGCTGTCTCATCACATTAAAGAAGGCCAGGGTTCACCTATTTTTCAGGCTCTAGGAGAAGGAAGAGAAGGCGTTGAGCAGAAAGTTAAATCTTGTGGTCTGCCAGATTGCATAAAGCTGGGGGCAGAAGAGATAAACTGGAAACAAAAATACTATAAATCAAAAGATAACGGTACTATTAAACGAGGTATTGGTATGGCAGCCCTGATGCAGGGTTCATCAATACCTGAAATTGACATGGCTTCAGCTTCTATTAAGATGAATGAAGATGGTTCATTCAACCTGCTGGTAGGTGCAACAGATCTTGGTACTGGTAGTGATACTGTATTAGCGCAGATTGCTGCTGAAAATCTTGGTATAAGTGAAGAAGATATTATTGTTTATTCTTCTGATACAGATATGACGCCTTTTGACGTTGGGGCTTATGCTTCTTCAACTACCTATCTCTCTGGTATGGCAGTTAAAAATGCTGCTGATATCGTTAAAGCACAGATTATTAGTGTTGTTAAAGAAATGCTTAATGAAACTGACTCTGAATTTGAGTTTGATGATGGCATGATCAAGTCACTGACTTCAGGGAAAGAACTTGCGATGTCAGATGTAGCATTAAGGGCAATGTATCAAGAGAATCAGTTTCAGATTGGTGCTATTGGCTCTGCTATAAGTCATTCTTCACCCCCCCCATTTGCTGCGCACTTTGTAGAGGTTGAAGTAGATACTGAAACAGGTAAAGTAACGGTACTTAAATATGTTGCTGCTGTAGATTGTGGTACTGCTATTAATCCTAAACTGGCAGAAGGACAGACTGAAGGAGCTGTTTTAAATGGTATTAGTTATGCATTGACTGAAAATTACATATTGAATGATCAGGGCCGTATGTTGAATCCGAATTTCAGACATTACAAAACTCTAAGGTCAAATGATATTAAAGAATTAAAGACTATTATGGTTCCAACGTATGAGCCTACCGGGCCATATGGTGCAAAAAGTGTATCTGAAATTTCTATAAATGGTGCTATGCCTGCGATTTCAAATGCTATTTACCATGCGACCGGCGTAAGGCTTTATGACGCTCCATTTACACCTGATAAGGTGTTGAAAGCGCTGAATCAAAAGTAATAGCAAGAATAATACATATGTGTTATGTTCGCCCGGACTGCTTTCGAGGTTCGGGCTTTTAGTTTATTTAGCCTCCACCAGCAGGAAGAAACAATGTAATGGCAACCTTGTTTATTAGCTTTGTTTCCAGTGTGGCCCGTTCTCCATTTATAGTTGCCAGTATGAACTTATGATGATCTTCTTTGTATCCGAGCTGTGTAAGAAGGTCTTTTACAGTTGCATTTTCTTCTATTGTTATCCATTCTTGCTTTTTACCAGAGTGCGATCTGATAACGCCTGAATAGTCTACAAGTATCTTGGTGCTCACTTGATTTATTCCTTTGCTGGCTACTTTATGTAAGTTGATGGTTCAAAACCTGATTTGGTGGTTTGTTTATCATATCACATTATCTAAAGAAATGTTAAGTTTAAGTCGTCATGTAGCAACAATTTCTTTTCTGGATGTTTTTTACAGTTAGATTTTCAATGTTTTTGTGTTCTTAAAATCTGATAAAAACCATTATAATCAACTTAATTATGGTTTTTTAATGGGGAATCAACTGTAATAGAACACCTTAGAAGTAATTTTTTAAATTTAATCTGGAGGAAAAAACATACAGCTTTTGAATTTACTTTTTATCACTAGATTAAAGGATTAACGTTTTTTCAAGTCAGATAATTTTCTTAATCAGGTTATTTTCAAATATTTAATTTCTATTATGTACATGATATCAGTTTTACAGCAAATAGTTCATATGTGGGGATCTTTATGAGTTTGAGTTTAATGAACGTGCATGGCTTAAAGATTAACTCTCAAAATAAAAGAAGTCAGTTAATTACTAAAAATGATTCATTTGTTGCATTTAGAGGAAATAGTGTTCCCTCCTTAACTCCTCAGCTTGATGGTGACGTAGTCCAGTTTTCTAATAAGGCTTCTTCAAAAGATAAATTAAATAAGATTACACCTGAATTGCACCAGTTATTTGAGAAATTGCCTAAGACAGAGCTGCATATGCACCTTAGTGGCTCTACTCCCTTGAGTACAATTAGAGAAATAATGCGTGAAAACGGTATGTCAGAAGAAGAAATCGCAGAAGCTACAGATATAGACCCTAATTTTGAAGGTTTGGATGATTTCTTAAAGACTTATTACAAGGTTGCATGGGTTGTGCAAAAGCCAGAACACTTTAAAAAAGCTGCATATCAGATTTGTATGGATGCAGCAGAAGAAAACGTACGCTATCTAGAGATTAGAACCAGTGCAATAGGCAAAGGCGCACCAGCAGATGATATTTTACAGGCAGTATCTGATGGTATTAATCAAGCCAGAAAAGAACTTTCAGCAAAGGGTTTTGATCAGAAAGCCAGGATTATTGTATTGTCTCAAAGACATCATTCACCTTTGGAATCTATGAAACATGCTGTCCTGGCAGAAGAATGGGCGAAAAAACCGGGCAGCCTTGTTGTAGGCTTTGATGTTGCAGGTCCAGAAGATGGATATCCTATTAGCTTCCACGAAATGGCAATCAAATATGCTGCTAATAGTCCACATCTCAAAGTAACTGTTCATGCTGGCGAAACCCCTGGTTCTAAACTGGTTGCACCAAAGAAAAAACCTGGTGAAGAGCTTTCAGAAAAAGATCAGAAAAAGCTTGAAGCTTTTGGTAATCTGGAAGTAGCTACAATAAATGAGCTGGCAGGTGCTAATGATGCTGCAAGTGATATAAGAAAAGTTAATAAAGGTATAGATGTTCAGTATGTACCTTCAGAATCAATGAAAAAAGCTATTCAGTATGGCACAGATAGGTTGGGGCACGGCGTTCATATATATGATGATCCTGAAGTTTTCAGAACGATAAAAGAAAAACAGATTCCAATTGAGTCTCCACCCTGGTGTAACGTGCAGCTGGGTAGTGTTGATTCTTATCAGGCCCACCCAATTAAGAAGATGCTGGATGATGGCATTAATGTAAGCCTTTCAACAGATAATAGAACGATTTCTTCAACTACTTTAACCAGAGAGTATGAAGAGCTTTATGCTAATAAGGTGGTTACAGACTGGAATGATATTAAAAACCTCGTTATTAATGGTGCTAAATCAGTCTTCCTGCCACCTCATGAAAGAGAGCAACTGGTTAAAGACTTTGAACAGGACCTAGAAAATATAGAAAATAACCCTGTTTTCAGTGAAGCCATTGATAAATATTTATCACCAGCCAGAAAAGCTATTACATTTGCAGGTAGAAAGCTTGCTGATGCTATCAAAACAAAAGCAGCGTAGCTTATTTGCCAACGCAAAATTGTGAAAAGATCCTGTCAATGATGCTTTCTGCTACTACCTCGCCAACGATTTCGTCGAGTGCAATCAGGGCTGCTTTTATGTCTATTGATATGAGATCATGCATTTCTTTGTGGTCTGTAGCTTCTATAGCTAATTTAATGTGCTTTAAAGCTGTTTGAAGGCATTCCTGATGTCTGAAGTTGATGTAAACCTCGTCTTTATTCGTTTTGAAATCTTTTCCCAGAACAGTTTCTTTTATTTTTTGTTTTAATAACTCTATTCCTGTTCCTGTGGTGGCTGATATATTTATTTGCTGGCTGTCATGTTGGATGGAATCCTTTAACAGGTCTATTTTGTTCCCTGCCTTAAGGAGTGGTTTACCTGTTTTTATGGCTTCTTGAAGGATAATGTTATCATCTTTACATAATTCTTTTGAGGCATCGAAGATAAATAAGATTAAATCGCTTTCAGTCATGCTTATTCTGGATCGTCCCACTCCTATTGATTCTATATAGTCGTTTTCTGACCCTGTTAGTATATCTCTAATGCCTGCTGTATCTGTTAGTATGACAGGTATACCATCTATATCTATAGTTTCCTGAAGTATGTCACGGGTTGTGCCAGGTATATCTGTAACAATAGCACGTTCGGACTTAAGTAGATAGTTAAAAAGCGATGATTTGCCGACATTAGGCTTTCCGATAATTGTAACTTTTATACCCTGCTTGAGTATATTGCCATCTGTTGCCTGAATAAGGACATTTTGAATCGTTCTTTTAATTTTCATAAGTTTTTTATGAAGTTCCTTGTGGCTTATTTCGTCAACTTCATCAGGGAAGTCAAGGCTTGCTTCAATTTGTGCAAGAAGGTTAGTAAGAGAAATCCTTATTTTATTGATCATTTCTGAAAGTTTGCCAGACAGGTTATAGGCAGCAGCTGAAGAAAAGAGTTCTGTTTTAGCTGAAATAATGTCCAGGACAGCTTCTACCTGGGTCAGGTCGATTCTGCCACCAATGAAAGCCCGTTTAGTAAATTCTCCCTGTTCGGCCTGTCTTGCGCCCTGTTGCAGGCATATTTCAAGTATTTTTTTAGTAACGTTAATGCCTCCGTGGCATTGAATTTCTGTTACATCTTCTGTGGTGTAACTTTTAGGGGCTTTAAATGCCAGAACAATTGCTTCGTCGATTAAACTTTGATCCTGTGGGTTTATAATCCAGCCATAGTAAAACTTTGAATGTTCAAGTGACCTTACAATTTTTTTGTCAGCTGATCTGAATATTTTAAGTGTTATGTTCCAGGCTTCAGTGCCGCTTATTCTAATGATGCTTACGCCTGCTGTACCTGTAGGTGTTGTTATTGCAGCTATAGTATCCTGTTTTATAATTGTTTTCACCTTCTTTAGCTTTGTTTTTTGCCTCGTTGTTTTTTCTTTTTTCGTGCTTTGCGGCTCAGGTTTTTATTTTGTTTTGCTTGAAGTGTTTGTGAGTCTGGCTGTGTAACTTCTTTGCTTTCTATATCGATTATCTGATCTGAGTAATCTTCTTTTTCTAGGGGTTGTACTATTGCTGTTTTGTTTTTTGCGTCTTCTATTTCCAGGTATTTGTTTATAGCTACAGTTTGTCCGACCTGGAAGATGTTGCTTATTACCATATATAGCAAGACACCAGCAGGTATAGGTATTATAATAAACATAGCCATAATCATAAAGGGCATCATTTTGGTCATAGATTCTTGCATGGCTTTTTGTTGGGGATCCATGGCAGCAGTTGATGCCATGCTTGTCATAATTTTCTGTGATCCATACATTGTAACGCCAAATAGTACAAGCAATAGTATGACATCAAAGTTGAATTTTGTCTTGCCGTGTTTGGTGTTTACGGTTACGCTAAGTTCTTCTTTTTCTGATACGGGCTTAAATGTCAGGTGTTCAATTTCTTTTGTTGCATCATTTAAAACAGGTATAACAGCAGATATGATCTGGTTTTTATCCACTGTTTCATCGGGGAATTTAATTTCTTTAAAGGCTATTTCAAGCGTTAGAGGTTCTCCTGGTGTTATTTTTTCGGGTTCATAGGTAATTGCATTTCTGTAATTGTCTATTATTGCTTGAATTTCACCTGATGGCATTTTGACTTTTATTTTTTTACCGGTGATAAACTTGTCTTTTTCTTTGACGTTAAATGTACCATCGTCGATAGGGCCACCGTATGATTGCAGTGTTCCGTCCAGCCTGTGTATAAACATAAAGGAACTCTGACCGGCCACCTGTAGAAATGTTACGCTTATCAGAGTTGTATAAAGCAGTATAAATACAGGCATCTGGAGCAATAATGGTAGGCAGCCTCCCAGCGGGTTGAATTTATGCTCTTTATAGAATGCCATCATCTTTTGCTGGAGTTTTTGCGGGTCATTTTTGTATTTATTTTGTAGCTGTTTTAATCGGGGGGCGAGTTCCTGCATCTTTTTCATTGAGCGTTGCTGGGAGATGCTTAGTGGTAACAATGCAAGTCTGACAATGATTGTTAAGAGCACAATTCCCATTCCCCAGCTTCCGCCGATATTTTTTAGAAATTCCAGTATGTCAATTGTAAATTGTGTCCAGTCCACAGCAAATACCTTTCATATTATGCTTTATGGTTGATGGGAACAGGGTCATATCCCCCTGGATGAAAGGGGTGGCAACGGCAAATACGCTTTATACCCATCCATGATCCTTTAAAAAAGCCCCATTCTATTATAGCAACTTTTGTATATTCTGAGCATGTAGGCTCAAACCTGCAAGTACGTGGTTTAAAAAATACCAGCTTCTGATATATACGTATTAATGTTACTGCAATTGTTTTAAGCATCGTTATTATCTATATATTTTTGTGCCTTTTTCAGGCATTTGTCAACACTTTTCTCTATTTCAAAATAGTCTTGTTCCAGAATAGGTGGCCTTGCAATAAATATTATATCCTTAAAGCTTATAACCAGGTGTGGTTTCTTGTCTCTTAATGATCGGTATGCCTCTCTTAATCGCCTTTTAACCTTGTTTCTTTTAGTAGCTTTTTTATGGATTTTTTTACCAACAACAAAGCCTATCCGGGGTAATGTGTTGTTATTAGTCTCCTTTTTTATAGCGATATAAGCGACTAATAGTGGTGTTGATACAGAACATTTCAGCTTGAAGACTTTATTGAAATCTGTTTTTTTTCGCAAGCGTTCATGTTCTGGAAGCACGTTATTACCTGATGCCTATTCTTTTGCGGCCTTTGGCTCTTCTGGACTTCAGTACTCTTCTGCCACCCGGTGTTGACATTCTTTCTCTAAAGCCACTTACTCGTTGTCTTTTCTTTCTGGTACCTTCAAGAGTCCTTTTCATTGTTTTATCCTCTTTTTCATGTTTTGAAGTTTCTTTTAGCTTCTTACTATACTATAATCATGATTTATCATCAATTAAAATTAACATCCGCTTAATGTAATAAAGATTTAAAGCAACTTTTAAGATACTATTATTAAGTTCAGGAAATTTCAACTTTTTTTAACTATGTGGGATAAAATTGTAAATAATTTGTCAAATAAGCTGACACAGCCACAATATGAGAGCTGGATTAAACCAATAAAGTATGTTGGTTCAGATGAGCAGAAAATTTATCTGGCTGTGCCTAATGAATATTTTAAAAACTGGATATCAAGAAATCTTTCTGCCAATATTATTGAGGCTGCTGAAGAAGAATCGGGCCAGAAGTTTTTGATAGATATTCAAATAGATATTGATCTTGAACATAAAATACCATCAGTAGATGATAGTAGGTTTAAATCTTCTGAAAACCATTCTGATAAGGCAGTTATGCCTGATCAACCAGTTAATCAGAATTTTAAATATACATTTGATAGTTTTGTTGTTGGGCCTAATAATACGTTTGCATACAATACTGCAATAGCAGCAGGGGAAAAGCCAGGCAGGGCATATAATCCTCTTTATCTATATGGAGGAGTTGGTCTGGGCAAAACACATTTGATGCGTGCTATTGGACACAGAGTTTTGCAAAAATACCCATCTAAAAAGGTACGTTATCTAAGTGTTGAGAAGTTTACTAATGAGCTTATTGACTCTATCAGAAGAAATACATCAAGTGAGTTTAGAATCAGATACAGGGAAATAGATGTTTTGTTGCTTGATGATGTTCAATTTCTAGGGGGTAAACAGACAACCCAGGAGGAATTGTTTAATACTTTTAATACGCTTCATGAAGAGGGTAAGCAAATTGTATTATCCAGTGATAGACCGCCGAAACAGATAAAAGGCCTTGAAGAAAGACTGGTATCAAGGTTTGAATGGGGTATTACAGTTGATATTCAACCACCAGAATTTGAAACCCGTATTGCTATATTAAGAAATAAAGTTCAGTATGATAATATGAATGTGCCATATGAGATTCTAGAGCTGATAGCAGCAGCTTATCAGAATAATATTAGAGAACTTGAAGGAGCACTCAATAAAGTAGTAACTTATGTTGCTGTAACAGGCTGCCCTATGACAGCTGATGCAGTTAGAAACCTTATAGATTCTACCAGTAAAGTAAAAAAGCAATCACCGGATCAGATTATAGAGGCAGTATCAGAGTATTTTAAAGTATCTCCGGCAGAAATAAAAGGTTCAAGCAGGATGAAAGAAATTTCACATGCCAGACAGATAGCGATTTATCTTACCAGAGAGATTACCAGGCAGAGTTTCCCCAATATTGGCGAAGCCTTTGGAAAGAAGCATTCCACTATTATTTATGCTTACGATAAAATCAAAGAAGACATAAAGTCGGATCCCTCTTTATCAGCTCTCGTATCGGATATTATGCGCAAGGTAACTTAAAAAAAACAATACATATGTATTTGTATCTCTATTCAAATTTATTGCTTTGCTGATTAGAATCATATCCGATGTATTGTGGCATATAGACAGTTCTGTGCGGGAATGGTATTTCGATGTTGTTTTGATCAAATGCATACTTGATTCTTCGCCTGTATTGTCTTTCTATAAACCACTGCTGGGCTGGTGCTGTGTTCATAATAAGTTTTATTATTACTGCACTGTCAGCAAATTCATTAACTCCGAGTACTTCAGGTTCAGCAATAATCTTCTCAGGGAACTCATGCCACATCTTATCGGCTGTTTCTTTAATAATTTTAATAGCAGTATCAATGTCTTCTTTATATGCTATGCCGATATCGAGGTGAGCTCGTGCCCATGTTTTGCTGAGGACAGAAACCTGTGTTATTTGACCGTTAGGAATAATATGTGCTTTGCCTGAAAGATCTCGCAGCACAGTCACACGGAGAGTCATATCTTCTACTACTCCTCCTGTGCCTCCGATGGAGACTATATCTCCTATGCCAAACTGGTTCTCTATAAGTATAAATATACCTGTGATGATGTCTTTTACCAGGCTCTGTGCACCAAAGCTAACAGCTAGGCCTATGATACTTGCACCAGCTATTATTGGTGTAACATCAATACCGATTTCGCTTAGTACCAGTATTACAGCAAGTGCTACTACAGCTATTTGTACTGTTGTTTTAATGATTTTAGCGAGAGTCTGAACCCGTTTTTCTCTGGCTGGAGCTTTTTCAAGGAATACCTGAATGATATTTTTAATAGCTGAAGAGATTATATTGATAGCTGTATTTATAAACATAGTTGCAAGAATTATAAGTAATATTATTCCTAAGCTTTGCCAGGTCTGTTTTGAGAGAATCCAGCTTTTAAGTGATTCTTTAAGTACTTTATAAACACTGATTTCAAAGTGTGTTAAGTCTACTAAATAAGGGTGTGTTATAGGTAGTATATAGAGAGAATAGTTAAAAAAAGCAACTATCAGGATTATTTGAATGGTTCCTATAATAATATTTGAAATTTTTGATGTTTCACTGGCCAGAATGTTTATTTTTTCATCAAGCCGATCGCTTTCAGGTTCTTCATCTTCTTTTTGCTTCTTTTTTTCATCTATTGGTTCTTCTTGATATTCACTGGTGATAATTTTCTTTTCTAATTCATTATTTTCTATTGCTGTTTTTATGGCTTCTTCAGATTCTTCTGGCTGCTCTATAGCTCTTGTTTTGCTGAGTTCCTTGACTGTCTTATTAAATTTTTCAATTATTCTGGTTGAGATGAGCATAATGAAGTTGCTAATTTGTTTTTTTAGTATTTCTATTATGATTAGTAGAATTATCAGTAAAGCAAGGGCAATACCGATATCTATAAGTGGATGTTTCTCTGGTGTTATGGCTTTATCTTTTAATCTTGTATCTATAAGCTCTTTAATATTGTACTTCCATGTTTTTATAAGTTTTTCAAGTTCAACCTCATTGACTTTTGCATCTATGTCAGTGGCCTTTAATACTTCTTCTCCTGCTATTGTAAACAGGTAGTGGTCATCTTTAGCTATAATATCTATTTTTACAGGATCAATGTTATTTCTAATAGCTTCTTTGATTGTATTATTGATAGTTGTTTTTATGCTCAATACCCTGTATTCTGAGGCAATAGAGTCTTTTGCTCCTATATAAAGTATTGTTTTACCGTCTATTATGACGGGTTTTTTCTCAAGTTTTATTTCAGGTTCAGTTTCTTCTGTATGTGTTTGTTCTTGATTTTCTTGCTCAGGTGGCATTTGTTGTGCATATACTGACTTAAAACAGCTCATTGAAAGCATTATAATTATCACAGTAATAATTATATATGCTGGTAAGAATCTTTTCATTTTTCAATATCCCTTATAAGCTTTATGTTTACGGTTTAAGTTAGTTTCGGATGTTTTATGATTATACATAAAGCAAGAATATATGTCTAATATACTCTATTAAAGGTTATATAAATATTTTAAGCAAAACATCAGCTTTATTACTTATGATTAAAGCTTTTAAAAATTTGAAGACAAAACTAACCTGCTTTTATTAATCCATAAAAGGATTTGATACAAATTAAAGCAAAAATAGGCTAATTTTTAGCGTTTTGACAATCTGAACAGAGCCCTGTGAAAACTATTTCACAGGATATATTAGTGTAGTTGTATTCTTTTTCTACATTATTTTTGAGCTTTTCCTGCACTTCGCATTCGGTAGAAGCAACTACATCTTCTATTTTGTGACAGTTATAGCACATAATATGATGATGTTGATGTGTATTGGCATCATAGCGAGTGACGTTTGGTTGTAATGAGAGCTCTCGAATAATATTTTCTTCTGTAAGTATGTTCAGATTTCTGTATACAGTGCCCAGACTGATGTTAGGAACCTTTTTACTGACTTTTTTATAGATCCAATTTGCATCAGGATGAGTATAAGTGGTTTTTAATGTTTCGAGAATAGCCTGTCGCTGTTTGGTAAAGCGTTTTGTTTTTCCTATAGGTTCTTTTTTCGTACTAGTATTTATCATACCTTTACCCTAATACCTTACTTTATTATTATTGTTGAATTTTTATGATAGTGTTTTTTATTTTTAATTAATATTATCCATATAATAGAAAACTTTGTTATATTTTAAGAGAAGATGATAAAAAAATAAACAAATAGCAGATATAAAAGTTAACAATTAGAGTTTAAAAGCAAATTTATTTCTGGGTTGAGAATAAGAACTATTATTATTATATCTTGAAAAGCTTGAAATAGTGATCCCTAAATTTTAAAAATTTTATTTGTTGGTGATATTATAATCTTTATTAATAAATATTTTTGAAATATAAAATATATCAACATTTATTAAAATTAATCATAGATCCGGATAAAAAAATGACTAATATTCATACTAAATAATTAAAAGGATTCTTTTAGTTGTTTTATAGACTTTATTTATAAGAGTTTCAATGGTAGAAAAGAGTCTTTTAACATTCTTCAGGGAGATAAAACATATTTGTATCGATGATTTTTCTTACTTCATCGTGTGTATATTCTTTGCAATTGCATTTTTCCTGATAGATAGAGATGATAGAGAGTATATCATCAGTTGATAGTCTAATCATTCTGCGCCCCCTGGGATTTTCGATTATTTTAGCCATTTTCAACTCCCTGTTAAAATTTGAAAGATCTCTGAAACGCTTTCAGGTTGTATGTTTTATTAATCGGCAGTAATGTTTAATAGTTTAGTAAAATAATCTAAATAAATGCAAACTTTTTTCCCCCTGTATTATCTGAATTTGAGTTTTGTTTAATACTTGAATTTACTCTGAATGGGTTCTTTTATAGGTATTTTTTTTAAATTTTATTTTTCTTGCTATTGTTCAGGCATTTTAACCTCTTAAAGTGCTTTTAAGATAGAAAAACCATTTGAATCATGTTTAAATTCCCTGTGGGATTAGTGATAGAGCGTTTTTTTGATCTGTTTGAAATTTGCTGTAATATTCCTTTTAAAATGATTTCTATTTATGTTATAACCCTTGCTAAGAGATCTTACTTTTATGATTAATTTTCCAGATATAGATTGTTTAGAGAGGTAAGAAAATTGCTGCAAACCTACGTTCCTCTTTATAGAAAGTATCGTCCTCAAAGCTTTAAAGACCTGGTAGGCCAGGAAGCTATATCCAGAACTCTCTCTAATGCAATAAATCATAATAGAGTGGCTCATGCATACCTTTTTACAGGGCCACGTGGTACTGGCAAAACTTCTACAGCAAGGATATTAGCTAAATCTCTTAACTGTGAGAATGGACCGACAACAGAACCATGCGGCATATGCTCTAGCTGTCGTGATATTACAACAGGAAACGCTCTTGATGTTATTGAAATTGATGCTGCTAGCAATAATAAGGTAGAAGATGCCAGAGATCTTATTGATAGAGTGCAGTTTGCACCGGTGGCTGGCCGTTATAAGGTTTACATTATTGACGAAGTTCATATGCTAACTTCACAGGCTTTTAATACATTGCTCAAAACACTTGAGGAACCACCGCCAAATCTGGTCTTTATCCTTGCTACTACCGAAGCTCATAAGGTTTTAGATACGATTATTTCTCGCTGCCAGCGTTTTGATTTTAGAAGAATCTCTCAAGATGCCATGGTAAAAAGGCTTGAGGAGATTGCCATAAAAGAAATGATTGATATTAATCAGGAAGCCCTTAACCTTATAGCAAGACGTTCTGCTGGTGGACTTAGAGATGCTCTGGGCCTTCTTGATCAAATAAGTGTTCTCTCTAACGCAGGGCAAACTATAGATGCTAAAGATGTTTTAAACCTTATAGGTGCATTACCAGAAGATATGCTGGTTTCTTTGTCTGATGCTATAGCTCAAAAAAATGGTTCTCAGGTACTACAAATTATCAATGACCTTATGTCAATGGGTAATGAACCTCTTCAGATTATAAAAGAGCTTACAATACACTTCCGGAATCTTTTGATTGCCTCAACGGTTGATAAAAACCTGAAAGATGTTATCTATGCTTCTGAAGAGTTTTTTGATGACCTGAAAAGAATTGCTAAAGAGTTTAAAACTGTAGAGATAGCACAGATTATAGATAAACTCTCATACTCTGAAAGAATGGTAAGAAACTCAACACAGCCTATTCTGTGGCTTGAAGTAGGTTTGGTATCTATTTGTTACAGGCATGAAATATTTGCAGTAGAAGAACTGCAAAAACGTGTGGATGATCTGGAGTGTATTGTTGCCACAGGTAAAGTGCCTCCTGAGATGACATTTGCCTGTCAAAAAGACACTGTAAGCAAAACAACTGTAATGCCTGCTAGAAAAGCACAGCCGCAAGAGAAAACACTGCCTGTACCAGATAAGAGTCTTGAAACTGCCACTTCCCCTTCAAAATCCAGGACTGAGACACTAAAGCCTTCTATGAATCTTTCTGAGCCTGAAGTAAAGCAGGAAAATACATTACCGGTTACTGAAAGTATCACCGAAAAGAATGAAAACGAGACAGAACTTTTAAGTAAACCTATAGAAAAAGAAAAAGCTGTAAAAACTGACCTAAAACCTCTGTCAGACAATGAAGAGACTAAATCTTATCCTGTTGATGCCACATGGCAGGCTATTGTAAATGCTATTGATAGTCCATCTACAAAAGGAATCCTTACTAGTCTTGCTATTCCAATGGCTGTAACCTCTGAGGAGATAGTTCTGGGCTTCTCTCAAGAATGGATTATATCTGATATGAATAAATCTAATAGAAAAGCTATTCTGGAAAGTGCTGTAAAACAGGCTATTGGGGCAACTCCACGTCTCGTTTATAAACTTATATCAGATAAAGAGTATAAATCCTCACAAAAAGTTGCTGCTAAAGATATTTCTAGCAGTGAAAATACTTCAACGTCAACTTTAAAAACCAGCCAGAAAAATAATTTGTCTGCTTCTGTTGCAGTAAAAGAACCAGAGCAAAAGATAAATCAAGAAACTGTCTCTGAAAAAGAAGAAAAAATAACACCAGAGCTATCTGCTACGTCTTCAATGGATATGCAACAGGCAATTCATAAACAGGTCACACAGGAATATTCCGAGCAGGCAAGACTGGTGATAGATATTTTTCAGGGGAAAATTCTTAATAATGATTGATAACCGTAAAGTATATGCCTTAATACCTGCCAGGGGCGGTTCAAAAGGTATACCTTATAAATCTATTGCACTGCTTAATAACAGACCACTTTTATCTTATGCTATTCATAATGCGCTGAAATCCTCTTATATAGATAGAATTATTGTATCAACTGATGATGAAAAGATTGCAGCAGTTGCGAAACAGTATGATGCAGAAGTTCCATTTATGCGCCCTGCCTGTCTAGCTCAGGATGATTCATCAGCTTATGATTATATAATTCATGCATTAGAGTTTTTTAGAGATGAAGAGCTCTATTTGCCTGATGTTATTGTTATATTACAGCCTACCTCACCTTTTTTATTGCCTGAAGATATTGATAATGCCTTAAAACTTTTTGTAGACAGGTCAGCTAATGCTTTAACTAGCCTGTATAAGCCTGATATCTCACCATACTGGTTTAAAAAAGTTAATGAAAACAACATTGTAAAAGATTTGATGCCGCAGCCGGCTTCTTACATCAGAAGACAGGATAATGAAGGTATTTTTCTCCTGAATGGTGCAATATATATTTATAACGTGAGTGCATTTTTAGAAAACTGTAGTAAAATAAATAATGAGAGGCTGGCTTATATTATGCCTTCCTCACGATCAATAGATATTGATACAGAAGAAGACCTGCAATTTGCAGAATTTCTGTTAAAGAAGGGTACAAATTGATTAAAATAGGTAATAAACGAATAGGCCCCGGTAATCCGGTGTTTATAATAGCCGAGGCAGGCGTTAATCACAATGGAGATGTGGGTCTTGCCCGTAGGCTTATTGATGCAGCCTACAATGCTGGTGCTGATGCTGTTAAGTTTCAAACCTTCAAGGCTAATAAGTTGATTAGTTCCAGAGCACCAAGCGGAGATTATAAATCTACAGGTGTGGATATTGCTCTTATAGAAAAGCTTGAGCTGTCATTGCAACATTATATTGAGCTTATTGCTTATTGTGATGATCTGGGTATTGAGTTTCTGGCTACTCCTTTTGACTTTGGTAGTGTTAATTTGCTTGAAAAACTTCAGGCTAGGGCTTATAAAGTTTCTTCCAGTGACCTGAATAATATTCCCCTTCTCAGGCATATTGCTTCAAAGAATTCTCCAATACTTCTTTCAACGGGTATGGGTTATTTAAGTGACATTGAAGAGGCTCTTATGGCGATCAGTGATACGATGAATACCCAGCTAATGGACCTTCCGCTTGTTTTAATGCACTGTGTTTCACGTTATCCTGCGCCGATGGAGCAGTTGAATCTCAATGCAATAAGAACACTCTATAATACTTTTAAGCTCCCTGTAGGGTATTCAGACCATTCAATGGGGGTAGAAGCTGCCATGGCAGCTGTTGTTATGGGTGCATGTGTTATAGAAAAGCATTATACACTGAATAGAAACTTTCCCGGGCCTGATCATAAGTCTTCTATTGAGCCTGATGAGCTTGTGTTTCTTGTTGAATCTATAAGGAATATTGAATCTTCACTGGGTGATGGTATAAAAAGACCTGCTAAATGTGAGCTTAATACAATTGTGCTTAATAGAAAAAGTCTTGTAGCTGCTCAGGATATTAAAGCCGGACAGATTATTACTGGAGAGATGCTTGAAATAAAACGTCCCGGATCAGGTATTGAGCCTAAATATTATGGGCTAATAATTGGAAAGACTCCGATAGTTGATATACCTGAAGATGAGATTATTACGTGGGATATGTTTCTTAAACATTAACTCTTTAAAAGATTTTGTAGTGCTTGATCTAATGCAGGATACCTGAATTTATAATTTTCAGTGGTAAGCTTTTCCGGTATTACCCTTTGACCTTTAAGAATGACATCTCCAAGTTCGCCAAGTACTGGTTTAATAACAAATCCGGGAATAGCCGGTAATATTACGGGTCTATTAAGTGCTTTTCCCAGTGCTTTTGAGAACTCTCTGTTCCTTACAGGTTCAGGTGCTGTGCAGTTTATGGACCCTGTTATATGTCTGTTTTCTATTAAAAAGCAGATAATTTCGCAGAGGTCTTCTATGTGAATCCAGCTGAACCACTGTCTGCCGCTGCCCAGTGCACTGCCTGCACCCAGTTTAAAGGCCGGTAACATGGTTTTTAATGCGCCACCGTCTTTTCCCAGCACTATGCCAAACCGGCATATTGTTACCTTTTTCCCTGTTTTTTCTGCTTGCAGGGCTTCAGATTCCCAGTCTTTACATACACTGGCAAGAAAGTCATTACCTGATGGGGCCTGTTCATTTAATATCAGGTCATTATCATGTGTTCCATAAAACCCTATTGCAGAGGCGTTAATTAGATGTATATCCCTGTTTGTTTCCTGAAGAGTGTTGACAATATTTTTAGTCATGTTGATACGGCTATTTCGTATTTGCTGTCGGGCTTTTTTAGTCCATATTTGAAAAATAGAAGCTCCAGCGAGGTTAATTACTGCGTCATGGTTGATAAGTTCAGCCTGCCAGCTGTAAGGCTTGCCAGGGGAGCTTTGTATGTAATTGATATTGCTTGTCTGGCTACCAATACTTATGTATTGCCTTGTCAATATACTTATTTGATGGCCTTTATGGCTGAGCACTTTAACCAGATTTGAACCAATAAACCCGGTACCACCGGTTATAAATATCTTCATAGTTGAAATACTACTTATATTCTTGTAAATTGATTACTTTGATAATAAAAACTGCGCCCGGCGGGATTTGAACCCACGACCTACGGCTTCGGAGACCGTCGCTCTATCCAACTGAGCTACAGGCGCATTCTTTAATATAAATCACTTTTAAATTAACAGATTCTATCTTATAAAGCAATTCTTTGTGATTGATTGTTTGCGGGCATGTTAACTCTTTTGTACAGTTAAATTTGTCCGAACGCATTAAAAATAATGCATCACGTCGCTAAAAAACAGGTTTACCCTTTGTTGAGAACCTGTTTCAGAATTTTGATTGTGAATACTCTTTAAAGAAGCACCCTGGGTTGGACTCGAACCAACGACCTAACGCTTAGAAGGCGCTTGCTCTATCCACCTGAGCTACCAGGGCCTAGAATTTATTTTTGCACATAAATTTTTAAATGGAAATATTCCAGGGGAAATTTTTATAACATTTGTTAACTATCCATGATTTATATTATCTCTGAGGCAATTATCGTTTGAGTTTATACCTATTGCAAAGCGTTAACATCCTTTTGTGAATGTTTAAATATTGCATTGAGATTATAAAATGTTTTTATTAGCTAAACTGCATCATTTGAGTACCAAACATCTGTAGCATATTTGGTGTTTGGCCTGCAAAAGTGTTGAGTTGTTGCTGTGTTGCCATAACTTTTTGATAGGTTTCTGTATCACTGAGGTTATTTTGTCCTCTGGGGTTTGCACCTGTATTCATTGATCCTGTTGTTGAGTTGTTGAGCTTACCTATCTGGTTAAAAGCATTTATATTAGAGGGGTTTGTTTTGTTAACTGCAATGTTAGAAAGAGTATTAACAGCCTCTTTGGAAGTTGAACCTCCTTCTGATGCAATGTTGCCGAGTAAACTAACGGCGTTATTTCTTACTTTACCGTTAGTACCAGGATCCTGGGCTACTGATCTGATAGTTTCCATACCTTCTTGAGCACTGGCACTGCCGGATTTGGCTATTTCTCCAAGCTCTGAAAGGGCTAACTGTGCTCTTGATGGGTTATTATCTTTAGAGAGTTTCTGGAGTCCACTTAGTGCATGTCCATTACCATTAAGGGCAGCTTCTTTGAGCATTTGTGCAGCTCTGGTTGCAATTTCTACAGGTTCTGAGTGGACTGCCTGGGTGAGTCCTTTGGCGGCTTCTTTACTTCCTGCCCCTGTTGGAGATTCTTTTGCAATTTCTCCCAGTATATTGACTCCTCCCATGCGGTCTTCTTTAGAAAGATTACCTCTTTTCATCAGTGTATTAATAGCTGATGCTGTTTGTGCAGGGTCTTTATCCTTGGCTTCGCTGGCAACTTTAGTAAAATTAATGGCACCTTTCTTTAACAGGCCTTCAAAGGCTTCCTGTGCTCTGGGGTTTCTATCTGTCAAATGTAGCAATTTGGTTGCAGCTTCACCTGATCGTTCTGTTGGAGTGCTGGCTATCATTTCCAGAACTTGAGGTCTACCTTCTGCTCCGGCAATTACCTGATCTATACCTTTTCCTGCGTTCTCTTGCAGCTTTTCAAAGGGGTTTTTGCTGTAGTCATTTAACTTGATAAATGCTTTTTTATTGCCCATTAAAGCCTGTTCAACAAGAGCATCAACGGCTTTTTGAGGATCCAGGAGGGCTTCTGGCTCAACTGTTTTCATCAGGTCTCCGATATCCGGTCTGTCCTTGAGGTCCTGTGGAAGTTGTTTAAAGAGTGGATCCTGTTTGACTTCTTCTGGTATCTGCTTTAGATAGGTTTGGTCAGGTTTTTTGTTAGATAAGCGTTTTTCATGCTCCTGTATTTCTGCTTGTGCCTGACTTATTTGAGGCAGTATATCAGGTTTTTGTGGGTTATTGTTTTGTGGTTGCAGTGATTGGAAAGCGGTTTGTTTTTGATCTTTTGATAAAGATTCGTTAGCATAAAGGTTATAGGCAGCAAGGTTATTTAAATTGTTTATGATCTTTGACGGATCTTGTGTTTGTTGTTGCTGCTGTTGTTGTGTTTGATTTTCCTTTTCATTGTCTGCTTCCCGGGGAGCCAATTGTTGTTGAAGTTTTTCAACACGACATTGAGCAGCTTTGAGTTGCTGCGTTATTAACATTTGTTGATTTTGAGAGTTTAGGTGTACTGTCAAACTACCAACTCCAACAATTGTGGCAATTGTTTGTTGCCCTGAACCAGTTTTATCTTATGTGTCAGATATGCTCCAGTTTTCAGAGTCTTTGATAGTGGTTGTTTTAGTGTTTAGGCCGGTATACCCGGTAAAAGCATGCTAAAATGCTCTATTTTTATAAAAACACATGGTGCTGTCAAATTACCTGAAATTTTTTGTTTTGCAAATAAAATTTACAAATGTTAACTTTTTGTCTGTTGTGAGGCTTATTTTTTATGGAATCCCTATTGGGGTAATGTTTTTGCTCTGTCAGGTGCTTGAAGCTCTGTTATGAAATGATTTTGCTTAAATCTGAATTGGTGTGTGTTTGTAAACTCCTAGTTTTATAACATTTATCCTGTATAATAGATTATTAAGTAGGTTGTTTTGAAAATTTGAGGAACAAAGAGGTGAATTACAAGGTTCTGAGTGCGATTTTATCTGTAGTAATGGTTATGTTGCTTTTGCCGCAAGCTGTTATGGCACAGGGATCTGTGAATTCGTTAAACAGTGTTAAGGTACAATCAGCTGGTGATAATGCTGTTGTTGTTGATGTGTATGTGAATTCTAGTGATGCAGTGGCAAAGCCTCAGATAAGTTCCAGAAAATATTCTAAAGATAAGTTTATTATAGATCTAATCAATGTTCAGGATCAGGGTGGGGCAACTAAAGATACTTCAGGATCAGCAGGGCTCGTTAATAGTTCAAGTTTAAAGATTGGTAACCTTCCTGGAGGCTCATCTTCAAGGGTTTTAATTGATCTTGATAATCCTGATATTAATGTAAAAGAGGTCAGGTATCATGTTGTTAGTCAGAGCAGCTTACCTACTACAACCGTAGCAAGTAAGCCTGAAGAGAAAGCTTCTCAGGTACAGCCTTCAAAGCCAGAGCCTGTTGTTAAACCCGAGCCAAAACCGTCAGTAAAGCCTGAGCCAAAACCACAATCACAACCTAAGGCTGAACTAAAGCCAGAGACAAAGCCTGAACCAGAGAATCAATCTCAATCTCAACCTCAAGCAAAAGCGGAATTATCTGTAGTAAAATCTTCACCTGAAAAGAAATCCGGACCGGTAGTAGTTCATAAGACTGATAAGCCAGCTGTTACACCTGAAAAAACTTCGGCTCCTCCTGTAAAGCCTGAATCTAAGGATAAATCAGAGGCAAAACTTACAATAGATAAAAAGACCATAGTGCAGGCAAAGCCAGAAGAAAAGCCTGCTGAACTATCGTCAAAACCTTCTGAACCATCTGCCCCTGAAAATATTGAGCAGGTACCGATTAATCTCGGGGATGATCCACCAGCAGGAAGAAATATCAGGTCTATAGATGTGAAAGATGATGAATTAGATTATGGTCAGATGATTACAACATTTGGCTGGGCTCTTTTGATTGTTATACCTTTGATTCTGGTAGTTATCTGGGTTATGAGTATGGTATATAAAGGTGGAGAGCCTATGGGGCTTAAATCACTTGCCGCAGGCGGTGGTAACAGGTTTAAGATCATATCTTCTACTTCACTCGGCCAGGGTAAAAGTGTTCATCTTGTTGAAATAAAGGGCAGGCAGCTTGTTATAGGATGCACAAATAATAGTATTAATATACTGACAGAGTTTGACGAGTTTGATGAATTTGTTGAAGATAATAAGTCTGTTGATACCCATACTGCTCAGTCTTCAAGGCACGATAAATACAGAAGATCAAGACCTCCTACAGGTAGTTTTTCTGATTTATACAAAGATTATAAGAAACGAATAGATGAAAACGACCTCGAAGACGAGTATTAGTCTCTATTTTGAACATTTAATATAGAATGAGCAGAAATCGACGCCGCTGCTTTTGTTTGTTTCTATTTTGCAGTCGAGTTCAGCAGATTCAAGTATTTTGTGGAGAATTTTAAGTGCAAATTTGCTTAAAAGGTTATATTTAAGGATAGAGTTATAGAAATCGCAGTTATACTCTCTGATAACGTAACTATAGTCATCGATTTTTTCCCACTCTGCCATAGAACCCCAGGCCCTGACCAGTGAAGTCATTGTATCTACTTTTTCATCAAGGGTTTTATCTTCTAATTCATATTTGCAGAGGGCATAAATACGTTCTGCAATGTTGTCAAAGATTAGATCTACTTTTTCAGGGCCGTCAATTCTTTCTATTTCGTTTAGTATCATACTGAGAAGAAAGTCATATCTTTTAGGAAACAGGTTATTGGCCAGCTCTGTTAAAGAATAAAGTATTTTAGGCCTGCCTGCTCCGTGTCTAATGGTTATAGATTTGATTAATTGGTCTCTTTCAAGGGCTGCAAGATGCTGACGTATACTTGTAGGCGCCAGTGACAGGCTTTTACTTATATCATCAACCGTGGCACCACCCTGCTTTTTGATGATACGCAAGATCTCATTTTTAGGAGGCTTTAGTACGCTCCGGTTGAATATGTCAACTTGTTCTCTTTCCTGCATGAATATGGCCTGTTATATAGAATTAAGAAGTTTAAATTTTTAAAGGGGTGTTTTTTTGCTTCTATCAATGAATAAATTTTAGTCTATCATAAAATGCAGTGCGTGCTTAATAATTCAATCAACTTTGAAGTTTTGTTATTGAAGAAACTTAAGCTTCTGGTTTCTGAAAATACCTTGTAGTGTGCTTGTTTGCACTTTTTATATTTCCTTAACTTATCTTATTATTGTTTATAGTATTAGTTGTTAGTTTTTTTTGCTTGAGCTATAAATTTATTATATTTTTTACGTAATTTAGCGTTAAAATAATCTAAACTCTTTTTAATCTGTATTTTGAATTTTTTTGGTCGAAAAGATTATCTATGAGAGTAATATGTTGTTGAGTTCTACTGAGTATTCTCTCTAAATGTTATTTTATATTTATGTATTGATTATAACTGAATATTGATCAAATGAAGGAGGTTGAGAATATATAAAATCCATGTTCTATCTTATTTTTACAGATTAAGCAGGTTGAAACTCCTTAAGCAGGATCTGTTTTCAATGTCAGGGCTATGCAAGTAGTACTTAAGAAAGAAGCATCATAAACAGTGATAAGACATGATACAAGAAAAATAAGAGCGTTGAAGTTTACCGGCAGTGTTTGGCTTTGCAGTAATTTGACTTCAAAACCTCTGAGCATACATGCTGTAAGTATGATGAATATTGAGCAAATTGAGAACAGTTTCTGTTAATTAATTTTAAGTTAAGTTTGTGAGGTAATTTTTAAGTTTAAATAAAAGGAAACAAGCCTATTTTAATATTCCTTAAATTTGACAGTTGCGTTTTTACCTGTACACTTTAGTTCTAGAAAGATAAAATCATCTGCACTGACTCCCCCAAAAGATTTATGCACAAATGAAACTTAAAAGTCGACTTAATGAAACAATAATATGAGGAATGAATAAAAGATGTCTAAAAAAGTTTTCTTAGGAATAGATGTAGGCAGTGTTACCACAAAATTGGCTTTGATAGACGAGAAAGCAGAGCATGTTGACAGCAATATGTTGCGTACGTCAGGTAGACCGGTGATTGCAATCCAGAAAGGTATGAATTATCTTATGGATAATGCAAATGAAGACTATGAAGTAATAGGCGTAGGTACAACAGGCGGCGGCAGGCAGCTTGCAGGCGCTGTAGTTGGGGCTGATATAATTAAGAATGAAATTACGGCACATGCTGTTGCTGCTACCCAGCATAATAATGACGTTCAGACTATTCTTGAAATAGGTGGCCAGGATAGCAAAATTATTATCTTAAGAGATGGTATTGTTACGGATTTTGCTATGAATACTGTTTGTGCTGCCGGAACAGGAAGCTTTTTAGATCAACAGGCCAATAGATTAAACGTGCCTATAGAAGATTTCGGTGACATGTCTCTGGAATCAACTGCACCAGCAAGGATTGCAGGTCGCTGTGGAGTTTTTGCCGAAAGTGATTTAATCCACAAACAACAACTTGGCTTTCCTGTTCCTGACCTATTATATGGCCTCTGTCAGGCACTTGTCAGAAACTATCTTAGCAATCTTGCTCTGGGCAAAGAAATTCTTCCTGAAGTAGCCTTTCAGGGTGGTGTTGCAGCAAATAAAGGAATGGTTAAGGCCTTTGAAGAGGCTCTTGGTGTACCTATTATAGTACCGGATAACTTCCAGACGATGGGTGCTATCGGCGCAGCACTGCTTGCACTGGAAAATTATGAGTTTACCCAGAAGCCTACCAATTTTCATGGCTGGGAAATAAGAGACCTCAAGTTTACTTCGCTGACTCACGAATGCGCTGATTGCTCTAATAACTGTGAAATTATTACAATCGTTGAGGGAGAACTTGAAAAAGAAGCCCCTAAATCACCTAAAGAAGTCAAAGGGCATATTGTGGCAAGATGGGGCGGCACCTGCGGCAAGTGGGATCAGGTCGTATCTTAGGTTTCACAAGTAAAGGATAGTTTATGCAAATTGGTATTCCCAGAGCTTTAGGCTATTACATGTATTATCCATTCTGGTATGGCTTCTTTTCAGACCTGGATATAGATATTATTCTCTCAAACAGGTCTACTAAAAGAATTCTGGCTAATGGAAGTGCACTGGTAGTACCTGAAACCTGTTTGCCTGTTAAGGTGTATATCGGTCATGTTATAGATCTTCTGGATAAAAAGAAGGCTGAAAATATCTATTCTCCAAGTATTCAGTCTATAGCACATAAAATATACAATTGCTCAAAACTAAGAGGTCTGCCTGATCTGGCTAGAAACGTTGTAAAACGTGATTTTATGCTGATTGAACCAACCCTTGATAAGTCAGTGAAAAACCAGGGCCTTTATGAATATCTCTATGAGACAGTTCAGCCACTTGGTATAACTGATAAGAAGCGTATTAAAAAGGCTTCTAAAGCAGGTTGGGCAACTTATAATAAATTTAATGAGCTATGCCAGCAGGGTGTCAGATATAATGATGCAATAGATTTTATTACAGGCAAAAAACAGGATGTTCAACCGGCAGAATTTGATAAACCAGTAACGGTAGCGGTTATATCTCATCATTATAATTTGTTTGACGAATATTTAAGTATGAGGTTGCTGCAAAAGCTTGAAAAACTTAATGTAAATGTGGTAACACATTTGTGTTTGTCAAGGGAACAGCAACTTGAGGGCATTAAGAATCTTGAAACTGTTTTATACTGGTCGAATGAGTATGAGATGACAGGTGCCGCAGGGTATTTCCTGAAGTCTGATAATATTGATGGTATTATTACTCTTACTGCCTTTGGTTGTGGTCCTGATTCACTGGTAATAGAACGTATTATCAGGTATGCCAAGTATAGCAAAGTACCACTACTTAACCTTACTATAGATGAACATACAGGTGAGGCAGGTATAGTTACCAGAATAGAAGCTTTTACAGATATGCTTGTCAGAAGAAAGCGTATTCAGAGTGGTTTTATACCGACACATATGCGTTCATCTTCTACCTCTAACCTTGAAAAGGAACTGGTGCAATAATTACCCTGACAGAAGCTATGAGCTGTGTTACTATAGCTCAGATTACAGGTATTCTTAAAGTTTATAGTATAATGAACGAAGTTCTATTGTAATAGAAGCTTAGCCTATGCCACAATATATAAGAAATACAAATTGTGATATCGATTTTCTCTCTTCAGAAGGAGTTTATGAATACCTTGAAGATTCTCTTACATTACTACCACCGCCTGTTATGAATACTGAGGCCGCAAAGCTCCTTTTTGAATGCCTGAGAGAAAAAAATGTACCAGAAATTATTAAAAATAAAACACAAAATATCAGCTGGAAACACCAACCCTTTGAACTTCAATCTATTGCGGTAGGGTTAAAGTTGTATAAGCCAGAAAGTCAAAATATTGAGCAGGAGAATTGACATGAAAGTTTTAACTGGAACACAGATGGCAGATGTGGATAAGAAAGCCATACATGACCTGGGTATAGATGGCCTTATACTTATGGAAAATGCAGGTATAAAGATATTTCAGCGTATAAAAGAAATTATAAAAGACCTGACAGAAAAAGATAATATGCCGTTTAGTTATGTTTTGATCATAGCAGGCAAAGGAAACAACGGCGGAGATGGCTTTGTTATTGCCCGCCACCTTCTTTCTGAAGGTTATTCTGTTAAGGTTTATGCTATAGCAGAAGAATCTGAGTATAAAGGAGATGCCTTAAAGACTTATAAAGCACTGAAAAACTTTTGTGAAATTACGACAATTACTGAAGAAATTAAAGATGAGCTTGAGAACGATATTCAAGAAGCCAGTATAGTAGTTGATGCACTTCTTGGTACAGGCTTTAAAGGCCCGGTAAAAGGCTTTTATTATGATGTTATTGGCTTAATAAATGAATCTGATGGTATTGTTTTTTCTGTGGATATACCTTCAGGGGTTGAGGCTGATACAGGTAAGGTTAATAATATAGCTGTGGAGGCTGATTATACAGAAACTCTTGCTGCTCCTAAGCTTGGTCTTCTTGTTATGCCTGGTACTGAGTATACTGGTGAGCTTGGTATATCTGATATTGGTATACCTGATTATTTGATAAGGCAAAGTAAAAGTAATGTATATCTGACAACTGATGACTATATTTGTGATCTGATGCCAATAAGGGTTGACGAAAGCAATAAAGGTACTTATGGTAAAGTTTTAACCATTGCTGGAAGTTATACAATGACTGGTGCTGCCCTCTTAACTTCTTATAGTTCTCTCAAGATAGGTTCAGGTATGAGCATTCTGGCCTGTCCGGGGTCGATGGTTCCTTATTATGCAGGTATTTATCCTGAATTAACCTATGTAGCATTGCCTGAAACTTCTGCAAAGACTATTGCTTCCAGTGCTTCAAGTATGCTTATTGATAAGCTTGAAAGCTATGATGTTGTTGCTATTGGTCCGGGTATTGGTGTTGATGATGAAACAAAAAGACTGGTTAGTGATATTTGTATTGAGGCAAAGAATAAAGATATTCCACTGGTGATTGATGCTGATGGTTTGAACTGTCTTGCTGAGCTTAAAGGTGTAAAACTTTTTAATAATGCTATTTTAACACCTCATCCAAAAGAACTGTCAAGGTTGCTGGATGTTTCACTGGATGATGTTCTTGCTGATAGGCTTAGTATGGCTAATAAGGCAGCAGACCGGTTCGGTTGTAGTGTCGTTTTAAAGGGATCAAAGACGCTTATTGTTTCAAAAGATGCAGTATTTATTAATCCGACAAGTACGTCTGCTCTTGCAACTGCTGGAACAGGTGATGTTTTAACTGGTATGATAGCAGGGCTTGTAGCACAGGGTCTTTCAGTCTATGATGCAGCTGTTTGTGCTGTATATATTCATGGTCTTGCAGGAGAACTGGCAGCTAAAAAGCTCACAGAATACTCTGTAGTGGCGTCAGATGTTATGAATTGTATTCCTGAAGCACTTATAGAGTTAGGAGTTCTGTAATACAGCTTCTTTATTGTCTGATTCTGCTCGTGTCTCTTCTAAATCTTTTGATTTAAAGCCGGTAAGCTCTTCTATTGCTTCAAGCCATTGTGTTTTCATTTCTTCTGGCTTTAATGTATAGTCAATAGGCTTGCCAATCTTTACGGTGATTGGTCCCCTTTTTGTTGATGACCCTACAATGCCCAGTGGGAGTACTCTTGTTTTGGTGGTCTTTGCTAAATAACTTATTCCTTCGTGTATTTTTCCTATAGAACCTTCTGTTCCACGTGTGCCTTCAGGGAATAGTGATACATGCCATCCTTTTTGAATTATGCCTTTAGCTGTTTTAATGGTTGAAATCTCTAATTTCTTTCTGTCTACAGCAAAGGCTCCATACATTAAGATGAATTGTTTTAAAACAGGAATCTGGAAGAGTTCTTCTTTTGCCATATAGGCAACAGGTGCTAATGTAGTTAATGATATAATTGTAGGATCAAAGTATGAAAGGTGATTTGATGCAATCAGAAGGTTTTCTCCTTTAGGTATATTTTCTCTTCCATATATTTTAATCCTGAACCATATCTTATAAAAAGGATACAGGAAAAAATAAATTGTTATATAGTGTGGTATCTTTCTTAACCAGTTATATGTATTGATATTTTTTTTAGAATACTTGCTTGCCATATTCTTTTTCTCTTAAATCTGTTAAAATCATACCAAATTCAGGGAATGAAATTTTTATCCAGCTGGCGTTTTCAATAGTTACCGGGTTTTTAGCAGCCAGAGAAGCTATAGACAAAGCCATTGCTATTCTATGATCAAAGTGACTATTGCACATACAGCCGCCATCGATTTGTTCTTTTCCATTAATAATAAGCCCGTCTTCAGTTTCGGTGATATCAACTCCCATTTTTTTAAGTTCAGTAGATGTAGCTTTAAGCCGGTCAGATTCTTTATGTCGGAGGTCCTGGGCGTCTTTGATGACAGTATTGCCTTCGGCGAGGGCAGCTGCAACAGCTATGATAGGTATTTCATCAATAAGAGTAGGTATTATTTCTCCTTCAATAGTTATGCCTTTAAGGTTTGATGATTTTACAATGATATCTCCAACAGCTTCTCCGCAGGTTTCTCGTTCATTTTCAAGTACGATATCAGCTCCCATTCTGGTTAATACAGATATTAGACCAGTTCTTGTAGGGTTGATACCGACATTTGTAAGTCTTATTTCAGATCCTTCTATTATTGTTGCAGCAACAATAAAGAATGATGCAGAAGATATGTCTCCTGGTATCTTAATTTCTTTAGGTTGAAGTTCTGTTTGGCCTGTTATTTCAATTGTTAAACCGTCAACTTTTATATCGACACCCAGGTATTTTAGGAATCTTTCAGTATGATCACGTGATTTTGCAGGTTCTATAATTCTTGAAGTGCCATTAGCATATAGCGAAGCCAGTAAAATAGCTGATTTAACCTGTGCTGATGCCAGAGGCATACTATATTCTATTGCATTTAGGTTTCCACCACAGGTTGTAATAGGTGCAACAGTGTTATTTTTGCGTGCATTAATCTGGGCTCCCATCATTTTCAGAGGCTTTATTACCCTTCCCATAGGTCTGTTTCTAAGGCTTTCATCACCTGTTAGAACACTGTAAAATGACTGACCGGCTAGTATACCCATTATCAGTCTCATTGTTGTACCAGAATTTCCTGCATCCAGTATAAATTCTGGCTCTCTAAGTCCTTTTAATCCTTTGCCATTTACCAGTAAAGTTGATGAAGTTATAAATTCTATTTCTGCGCCTAGACTTTGCAGTATATTTACAGTGTTACGGCAGTCTGCACCAGAAGAAAAGTTCTTGATGTGAAGTTTACCATCGCATATAGCACCCAGTATGGCTGCTCTATGAGATAATGATTTATCTGATGGTATTTCAACAGAGCCTTTCAGGGGTGAATTGGCGGGTATGATGTTTAATGTATCTATCGTCACGTTATTCTATGCCTCAAATTCTCTGTATTAAATGTTAATCGGTGATTTATTTAATAGTTTGGCCTTGGTTGCCCTTATTTTAAGCTAAAAGAATATCTCTGTCTATTCATTTGAAAAAAAAGATAACAAAATGAATTAAATCTGTAAATTGTTGTTACAAAAGAGTTATCACTATTGTATGGCGTATATTCTGGTAAAAATTTGTAAAAAAAATCTTATGTGCTCTTTTAAACAGAGTCATGCTATACAATAATACCAATTGAAAGCTGTTTTTTATAGAAATCAGATAGTTTTCAAATTTTAAGCCCTAAAAACGCCATGTTGTTGACAGTAGATAATATTAGGGCTATTATTTAGTTCTGAATTAGACCAAAAAGGTAAGAAAAATGGCTGCTAAAAAAGAAAATAGAGTAGTAATTACTTTAGCTTGCGAAGATTGCAAACGCCGTAATTATTCTACGATGAAGAATAAAAAGAATACTTCAGGTCGTTTATCCGTTAAGAAGTATTGTCCCTTTGATAAAAGGCATACAGTACATAAAGAAACAAAGTAATAACCCTGCAGGCGTCCTTAGTTCAGTTGGTAGAACGTCGGTCTCCAAAACCGAATGTCGGGGGTTCGAGTCCTCCAGGGCGCGATCCTTTGTGTAGAATGATAAAATCAAGGTAAAATAACTGTGGTAGCGAAAAGTAATAATTCTCAATCAATCAGTAAAAAGCAAAAGAAAGATAAAGTGCAGGAGGTTTCTTTTCCGGAGCAAGTTGTAACTTATTTTAAAGGTGTGCGTTCAGAGTGGCATAAAGTTACATGGCCGGATAGACAACAAATATTAAGGGAAACTTTAGTAGTCATCGCTGTTACTATTTTTGTTACGGTTTTGATCTATCTAATAGACATCATTTTAAGATTTCTACTGGGGTTTATTACGGTTAATTAATAGATAGGTATGAGCATGGTAGAAGAAGAATTAAAGAAAGATCAGCAAGAAAACATAGTTGATGATATAAATGATCAGTCTGACCTGGATAATACACTAGTAGATGATGCTGAAAGCCGTTCAGATCAGGATGAAATGCTTGAAGAAGAATTCTCTGAATCTCCAGATGCTTTTGAAGAACCAGATTTAGAGGCCAAGGATAAAAAGTTTAAAGAAGAGGCTAAAGAAGCCAGAGAGAAAAAAGAAAAACCTAAAAAGAAGCGCTGGTACGTTGTTCATACGTATTCAGGGCATGAAAATAAAGTAAAAGTCAATCTTGAGAAACGGACAGAATTTATGAATATGGGGCACAAGATTTTTCGTGTCGAAGTGCCTGAAAAAACTGTTTCTAAAGTTAAAGACGGAAAACGGGTTGACAGAGAAGAAAGACTGTTCCCGGGTTATGTTCTGGTAGAAATGATTATGGATGATGATAGCTGGTATGTTGTCAGACATACTCCTGGAGTTACCAAATTTGTCGGTGCTGCCAGAAAACCAATACCTGCAAGAGATTCTGAAATAAAGAAAATTCTGCGTCGCTCACAGACGAAAGTCTCTAAAGTAGAGATTGATATACAGGTGGGTGATAAAGTAAGAATCATTAGCGGGCCTTTTGCTGATTTTGTTGGTGATGTTACTGAAGTATACCCGGATAAAGAGAAGTTACGTGCGAATGTTTCTATATTTGGCAGGGATACCCCTGTTGAATTAGAATACAGTCAAATACAAAAAGTCTAAGCTGATTTAGGAAGGAATAAAAACCGTGGCTAAAAAAGTACTGGCTAAAATAAAATTACAAATAGATGCAGGTAAAGCAAATCCATCTCCGCCAATTGGCCCTGCCCTGGGTCAGCACGGTGTAAACATAATGGATTTCTGTAAACAGTATAATGCTAAAACACAGGATCAAGCAGGCAGTGTTATACCGGTTGAAATAACTGTTTTTGAGGATAGGTCATTTACTTTTATCCTTAAAACTCCGCCTGCTGCCGTTTTAATAAGAAAGTATGCCGGCCTTGAAAAAGGATCTTCCAGACCAAATACAGAGAAAGTCGGCAAACTGACCAAAGCACAGGTGGCAGAAATAGCTAAAATTAAAATGCCTGACCTTAATGCTACAACTCAAGAGGCTGCCGAGCAAATGATCCTTGGTACAGCAAGAAGTATGGGCGTAACACTAGCAGAATAGCTATAATAAGGGGAGTCGTAAGGCGTTAATACCCTGAGGAGGAAAGATGTCTAAATTAACAAAAAGAAAACAGGTAATACTGGAACTTCTGGAAGAAGTTGAACAGCCATGTAACCCTTTAGATGCTATTAAATCTTTGAGAGCAATCAGTGAAAAGGTTTCAAAATTTGATGAAACAGTTGAAGTGCATATGCGTCTCGGTATAAATGTTAAGCATGCTGATCAGCAGGTAAGAAGTACCGTCGTCCTGCCTGAAGGAACCGGTAAGGTGATACGTGTAGCCGTTGTAGCAAAAGGTGAAAAGGTTAAAGATGCTGAAGCTGCAGGCGCTGATGTCTCGGGTGGAGAAGATCTGATCGAAAAAATTAAAGAAGGTTTCCTTGACTTTGATACTTTGATCGCTACACCGGATATTATGGGTCAGCTCAGTAAATTAGGTAGAGTTCTGGGGCCTAAAGGCCTTATGCCCAGTCCAAAAACAGGAACTCTAACTTTTGAAATAGCAAAAGCTGTTAAAGATGCCAAGGCCGGTAAAGTCGAGTTTAGAGCCGATAAACAGGGTATGATCCACGTACCTATAGGAAAAATGAGTTTTACCGATGATTCTTTAATCAAAAACTTTGCTGCTTTAACAGATGCTGTTATCAGGGTTAAGCCATCAGCAGCCAAAGGTACCTACATGAAAACGGTTTATCTCACAACTACAATGGGCCCCGGTATTAAAATCGAGACAAACCAGCTGGCAAATGAAATTAAGCAATATTTAATTACTTAAAATTAATACATATGTGTTGTTTGCTGAAAGGCTGCCATAATAGCAGTCTTTCTTGCTGGTTTCAGGAACTATAAGCTATGAATTGATCCCGGTATTCTTCTTTTTAAAGTGTTTATAAAGGATGCACTGTTCATCTTTTATGAATTGGAAGGCTATAATGGATAATAGTATGGATCCGGCACCGACTAAAAAGGCTATTGACCAGTTATGTGTTTCTCCAAGCGGTGTCATCATTGGTAACTGTGATATTATCCATCCTACAATGGTTGCAGATATGAGTTGTGGCCCTGCTATGAATAGGTTAAATATACCCATAAAGGCACCTTCTTCACCTTCGACCATGTGATCACATAGATATGAGTAAGGTATTGACAGTATAGTTGCCCAGGCCACGCCGGCGAAAGCCATCATCGTTATAACTCCTGTGTGACTTTGTACCAGTGGTGCGCATGCAAAGGCACCAACCATGAAAAGCAATGATACAGAATAGACAATCTTTTTACCTGTTCGTAAACAAATGTATCCTATAGGTATTGACAGGATAAGGCTTATCAGATTAAAGGCTACCAGGCCTGATTGAGCTGTATTTGTTGCTTCAAGATCCAGTATTCTGATTTTTCTGTAGTTATCTATTGTGAGAAACTTTTTAAATATGGCTGGCAGGGTTGTTATTGAATCTTTCTGGTATTTGAAGATCTGTTTTTTGACTAATTTTTCACTGATTTTTTCCTTCATCTCTTTTTCTAGCGTTCTGTTCATTGTTGAAAGTTTCTGAAGATCACTGGATTCGCTTTCAAAATTTATTTTTCCTGCCAAAGTAATATTATTATTTTTAAAAGTGTTGCTCAGTGCTGAATATTGGATTAGCATTGTTTGGTAGTCGAAAAGTTCTTTTGCTTCAACTAGATTCAGAAGACTTTTTTGTGTTTTATTGTCCAGAGTTGATGTTTGTATCTTATTGGTGAGTGTAGATTTTTCAGTGGACTTTTTAGCCAGAGATTTAATTTCTTGTCGGTACTTATTCTGGTAGATTTCAGGATCGGTTAATAATCCTTTTATCAGTATATTAAGCTCTTTATTATGATTATTAAGTGTTGTTTCTTCTGAATTAATCATTTTACGTTGCGTTTCTGATATTTTGCCTTTTGATAGAGTGGTTTTGATAGTTTGTTTTACATCAGGTACATTATTGAATCTGTTTGTTATGGTGTTTAACTGCTTAAAAGTATTATCTGACAGCTTATCAGATGAATTGATCTCGTTAATTATCGGGTTTAAAGTTTCATATTGGTGTTCAATTTGTTTATATTCTTTAGTAGATAGATCTGGTATGTGGTATACATAGTGAACTGTATATGGCGTAAGGTATATGAACATACACATGATACCCATCCATGTTAATAGCTGTATCAGGCATATTTTATGTATCTCTCTATCAGCTTTGAGAAACTTTTTATAGAATGTTAATATTGATTCTTTTTTCTTTGAGTCTTGAATAGCTTTTGATTTTGGATATTCTCTTATTGTTAGTGAAGTATATATAATGAAGAATAGGAAAGCAATAGCAGCCATTATGTATTGCTGGCCAATAGTCATCTGAATATCGAAAAAACGGAGGATTGGTGCTACTGAAAGAGCGATAACGCTTCCTGCGCCGAAGGCAAAGTTTATATAAGCGTTGGCTACAGGGTGCTGCTCAGGTGGAACGTTATCAGGCACAAGGGCTCTGTATGGGCCCTGTGAGATATTTACGCATGCGTCGATGATCCATATGAAGAGAACAGCGACCCATAGATAAGGCGAAAAGGGGAAGAATATAAGTGCTATAGCTCCTAAAAATGCACCAACAAGCAGAAATGGTCGTCTTCTGCCTATTCGTGTCCAGGTTTTATCTGATATAGCCCCTACTATTGGTTGTACCAGCAAGCCTGTAATTGGTCCTGCACACCATATAAGGCCATATAAAAATGGGTTGGCTCCTAGTGGTTCTAAGACTCTGTTAGATAGTGCTATTTGCATGCTCCATGTGAACTGGATACCTATGATGCCAGCACATAAATTAAAGAGTTGAAAAGTTGTTAGACGTGGAAGCCTGGTTTCTTTCTCCTTAGAATCGCTCATTTTAAAAATTACCTTCTGGTTACTTTTTTACAGAGGGCTTTTTGTTTATGCCCATAACGAAATCTATTTTATATTCCTTATTAACACTAACACCTGCTGTTCTGGAATGAAAGTAAGCTTGTTGAGAAATTTACATTTTTATTCAATAGTGTTAAAACACTTTATTCAAGGTAGAAAAAAGGTTTTTGTGTATCTTTAAAAACTTCCAGTGCCATAAGGTAGGTTGCTGCGCTCCATGTTTGATTAGCGTTAGAGATATTTTCTACGAATTGACCGCTATTCCCATCTACCCATTCGGGCATGTTATCTTTTAAGCTTTCTGTAATTACTTTAAGCTTTTCGTATGCGTCTTTAGTGTTCTTGTTTTTTATTAGAATAGTTATGTATATGTTTCCGATGAATGGCCAGATCCCGCAGTTCTGGTAATAATATGGATCGGAGGTTTCATCGGCTGGTACTAGCTCTTGCAGTTCATATTTTGATAGTGCTGGCCATAGTATCTTCATTGGATATGGCTTATCAATATCGTTTATTTCTATATAATTTAGTATTTGTTCAGTTTCTTTATCTGTTGTAATACCAAATGCTATAGCCATGAGGTTGGCAAGACTGTCAAACCTGTAATCATAATAGCCTGTTCTGACTGATGCTATAAAATAGCCACTATTTTTGAGTGTTCCTCTGTGTTCACTTTCTGTTGTTTTGATGTTAAAGGGGTTTTTCTGTCTGTATGAAAATTCATCGTTGCGGTGAAAGCTTTTTGGTATTATGGTATTTAACTTATCCAGTTTTGTCTGGTTGATCCAGAAGTATTCTTTAATAAGAGCTTTAATTTTAGAGGCATAATCCTGGTATATTTTTCTGCTATCCTCAGAAAAAAACTCTTTAAGGTCTGAAGCAATTCGTAAAGCTCCGTAGAGTAAGACCTGGTTATATGCAACATATCCATAAAGCTTGTGCGGCCTGTCAATATGAGTAGTACAGTCTATTGAAGCTATAAGAGGACATGGATCAAACAGATTATTTTCTATTGAAAGGTTTAATGCGGCTTTATAGGCGGTTTTGATATTGTCATAAAAATCTTTGTTACTGGTTTTTTTAAGAAATTCACCAGTTAGAATCAGGTAAAGAAGAGTTGAATCGATAGAATGTATATGTCCTATAGTACTGGTTGTACCTTCAATAAGGTTATCGTTATCTGGATTAATAGAAATAGGAACTCTTCCACACTGGTTAATTTTTTTTGATAACATCAGGAGGTAGTTTTCAGGATGTTCGTACGTTCCTGCTGTCAGGTCATACAGCAAAGAGTATATGTTATCCCTTGTCCATAAAAACTTATAGTCAGGATGTTTGATTTCACTAGTACCTAGTGCCATATATCCCTGAAAATTACCGTTTTTAGTGAAGATAGTTGCATTATTTAAAACCTCTCTCGCTTTTTGTGCTGTTTTATCAAATATACTAAGGTCTAGATGCTTTGTATAATGCTTATATTGTCTGTTCAAATTTCAAATCTCCTTTATTTAAAGGTCTTTATGATCTTATCAGGTGTTTTCATTGATTAATATAATTCACTATCTTACCATAATTTATGAATAATATTAATAATAGAGCCTCCTTCATCTGTAAATCAGGAGGCTTTTCTTATTATAACCCTCATTTGCAGAAATTATATTTTCAACCACATTTTCTGGTAAGGTTTAAGCATAATTTTAAGGCTGTTTTGATCTGATGTGATGCCTATTTGTTCCTTTGTTATAAGATCAATTGCTTTGTTATTATTCTTTTTAAGGTTTTTCAGGTTGTCAGGGCTAACATTAAAGCATGCTTCTAGTTTTTGATCAGACAGATTATTTATAACCAGAACTTTATCATCATCTTTTACTCTTATATAAGAAAGTATTTCAGGTTTATCAGATTCTACTTTGTTGAATGAGCCTCTTCTTAAAGCTATATTGTCTTTTCGGGCTTTGATCATGTCTTTAACCGTATAGAAAATTTTTGCTTTATAGGTATCTTTTTCTTCAAGAACTTTGTAGAATTCATCTTTTTCGATAGGGCCTCGGTTAATATCTCTGCTGTCATAGAAGCTAATGACTTCGATATCTTTATCTTTTTCTCTTTGAACACGTTCACGCTCTTCAGCTGCCATTTCAGCGTATTTAAGGTTGTTTTGGGCTCCGATTTCATCGCCATAATAGATTATAGGCATACCTGGCAGTGATAATAAAATAGAGTAGGCCAGAGTTATTCTGCTGGGGTCTTTATCAAGAAAATCTGCCATTCTTCCACTAACACCGAGGCCTTTTCTGAATTCTTTACCTTTTGAAATGAGCTTGTCATAAATGATTTTACGTGTTTCAATATCGACCATTTCAAGAGTAAGTTCATCATGAACTCTTAAAAACATTGCCCAGGTAGCAGATGGAGGTATTTCAGGTGTTATTTCATCAGCTTTCCAGAAAGGTTCGTTATTTTCTGTTATTAATGATGCCCATATGGCAGGCATATATGGGAAGTGGTATCCTATTTGTACTTCATCTGTTCGAACAAGCTTTCTATCGGGCTGCACAAGTATCGAATTATCTTCTCCGTATTGTATTTGAATGTTTCTTGGAGGCAGTGTATTTTCTGTTCCAAAGTATGGAAGAATATCTTCAGGCCACTGACAGGCTTCAGCCAGCATAATTGAACGAGGACCTGTAGCCTGTAATGTAGAGCTGATAAGCTTAACTACTTCATGTGTTTCCGGTAAGTTCTCTGCATTAGTGCCTTCTTTCTTTATAAAGTAAGGTATAGCATCGACTCTGAATATATCTACCCCAAGGTTATTCCAAAATGCAACTATTTTGAGTACTTCATACATTACTTCAGGGTTTTTCCAGTTGATATCAGGCTGAAATGGATAAAAAGTGTGGTACACATAGTAGTCTTTGTCGCCGATCATTATTTTTCTATAGTGGCTTTCAGCAATATCAGGGAATATAAGTCTTCTTGATGATACTTTACCATCATCCTCATAATAATCAACGATAATACCTTTCTGTTCATCACGATATTTCTTATATTCCGGACGGTCTTCTCTGTAAACAAAATAATTTAGCTTGTCAAGGTCTCCGGCCAGTGCTTCCTGGAACCATTTATGCTGGTCAGAAAAGTGGTTCAGAATGAGATCTGCTTTAATTTTGAACCCTCTTTTGCGTGCTTGATAAATGAAATTTCTGAATTCTTCCATTCCGCCAAGTTCTTCACGTACATTATTGGGATCTCTAACGTCAAAACCTGCGTCACCCATAGGTGAATCCATAAAAGGCAGCATGTAAATGGTTGTTATGCCAAGCTCTTCCAGATAGTCAAGCATTTCAACCAGGTCGTTAAAAGTGCTGGGCTTATTATTGGTCCGGCCAAAGTGTTCGGTGTAAAACATATATACAATTTCATCTTTGTACCAGTCTGAAATTCTGTTGATATCGTTTTGATGAAGCTTTACCGGTCTTTTATCTTTTGCGTTATTAATGATTTCCAGTACTTTTGGGTAGATTTCATCAACCTGGTTTTCTCCGTAAATTTTAGTCAGAGAGCTTTTAATATTCTCTTTTAGCTGGTCTGGTATTTCGGCAGATGGGTTAATAGAGATTTTTTGATCGGTAGTAATAGTCTCTTTTAAAGATTTCTGGGTAATTGTTTCTGCTATAGTGTTATTAATGGTTAAGCAGGATACAATTAATAAACTTAAAATACTTGTAAGCAGGTGTCTTTTTTTAGTTTGCATGTTGTAATTCCCTTCTGTATGTGATTGAAAGTCATTTTGTATTTTTTGAGTATATCAATAATAACACAATCCGCATTACATTAAATTTAATGCAATACGCTTCTGTATCGACGTGGTCAATCCTGTAAATGTAATTTTTACTAAAACAATAATAGTGTTTTACTTACCATGTTTTGATATGCTTAAATTCTTGCCTGGGTTTTTTATTTAGGGATGTTAATTTTTTAAAATTCTTGTGCTGTCTTGATTTACCTTTAAGAAACATTACACATCGTAACAATTAATAACTAAAATGATTCTTAATTGACAGGTAATACTTGCATGGTCTTTTTCTCTTTGTTAATATTACGCAAATAAACAGGAAAAGCCGCAGACAGCAGGTACTAAAAGTTTAATTGGTTTCCAAGCAGCCTGCCGAGGTAAATTTTAAAATTTAATCCTTGAATTCTGTGTTTCTGTGAGCTTTTCTTTTCACAGAAATTTTTTATGAAAGGAGGGTGATTAGCTGAATGCCCATTACCAGAGAACAAAAGGCGAATAAGATTGATAAAATTAAAGAAGAGATTTGTAAATCTTCAGTAGCTATAGTAACGGATTATCGTGGTTTAACAGTAGAAGAAATTACCGCTTTAAGACGTAGCCTTCAAGAAGTAGATGCTGAATATTCAGTGGTTAAAAATACTTTAGCTGATATAGCTGTAAAAGATACAAATTATGAAGCTCTTCAGGGCTTTTTAACAGGTCCTACGGCTTTAGTGCTTGGGCGTAAAGATCAGGTTGCACCAGCTAAAGTACTTACACAATTTATCAAAAAAGCAAAAAAAGTTTCTATAAAAGGTGGAGTTCTTGATGGAAGTGTGCTTAATGAAGATCAGGTTAAGCAACTTGCAGATATTCCATCTATTGAAGAGCTTTATGCCAAGATGCTCGGAAGTATTAACTCACCTGCTACTGGTATTGCTACATGTATAAACAACGTTATGAGAAATATGGTTGTTTGTATAGATGAAGTGAGAAAGCAAAAAGAAGCACAGGGATAGTTAAAATCTCTGTAAAATCTGTGAATAAAAAGTAAGACATGTGATAAATAATAAGAGAGGAGTAAATAATGAGCCCAGTTGTAGACGAAATCCTAGAAAAAATTGAAGGACTTACACTATTAGAAGCTGCAGACTTAGTAAAGAAAATGGAAGACAAGTTTGGTGTTAGTGCTGCTGCTGCTGCACCAATGATGATGGCTGGCCCGGCTGCTGGAGCCCCTGCTGAAGAAGCTGAAGAGACAGATGTAGATGTAATTCTGGCTTCTGTCGGCTCACAGAAGATACCGGTTCTTAAAGAAATCCGTGCAATGACTGGCCTCGGACTTAAAGAAGCCAAAGAACTTGTTGATAATACTCCTAAGCCAATTAAAGAAGCTATTAAGAAAGAAGAAGCGCAAGAAATTAAGAAAAAACTTGAAGAATTGGGCGCAACTATTGAGATTAAGTAGAGTCAATACTCTTTATTCTTTATGTTAAATTTTGTTTAAATGGATTCTTGTCAATAAAATCCTAGTTTTAGAAAGCGCTTTATCCAATTAATGCTTGCTATATGCACCGTGCCTGTTATAATTCATGGGAATAATTTATTATTCCCATGCATTGACTCTTTTGCTTGATGCTATAGTATGTAAATTAGTCGAATTTTACTTAATAATTAGTTATTTAATTGGATTATAATCAGTTACATAGAACATAGTGCAGCACATATAGGCGAGGTAGGTAATGTCTACTAAATTTAAACCCCGTGTAAACCCTTATGAAGGTATTACATTTTCTCATATTTCAGAATTACCAGACTTGGCTGAAATCCAGAAGAATTCGTTCAACTGGTTTTTGACTGAAGGCCTGAAAGAAGAACTGCTTTCATTTTCACCTATTAAAGACTATACAGGTAAGCTAGAACTCCACTTCTTGCCCAGTTATACTTTTGATAATCCCAAGTATTCTATTGAAGAAGCTCGATTGCATGATGCCAGTTATACCAAACAACTCAGGATAATGATGCGTTTGGTTAACCGTGATACTGGTGAAATTAAAGATCAAGAAGTTTATGTAGGTGATATACCTATGATGACTGATAAAGGCACATTTGTTATTAATGGTGCTGAAAGGGTTGTTGTCAGTCAGATTGTTCGTTCTCCTGGTATATACTATAAAAAGGATATTGCACCTAATGGTAAACGTATCTTTAATGCAACTCTTATACCTAACAGAGGTGCATGGCTTAAGTTTGAAACAGATGTTAATGATGTAGTTTTTGTTAAAATCGATAAAAACCGCAAGATTCTTGCTACAACATTACTTAAAGCTCTTGGTATCAGTACATCAGAGATGGGTAGCTTGTTCAGTCATTCTGAGTTTCTTAATAAAACCATTGATAAAGATGCTACAGAGACAATGGATGATGCCTTAATTGAAGTTTATAAAAAACTAAGACCGGGTGATCCTCCATCTGTAAGCGGTGGAAGAACTATTATTGAGAGCAGATTTTTTGATGATAAACGTTATGACCTTGGCAGAGTTGGACGTTACAAGGTAAATAAAAAACTTGGGCTTAACCTCCCTGAAACTCAAAGAACGCTTACTGTTCAGGATATTGTTGCTTCAATAGACTATCTGATTGGCCTTTATTATGATGATGGTTATGTTGATGATATTGATCACCTTGGCAATCGTCGTATACGTTCAGTTGGTGAGCTTCTACAGAACCAGTTTCGTATAGGTTTAACTCGTCTTGAGCGTATTGTCAAAGAAAGAATGACACTGCAAGATTCAGATACATTGACACCAGGTAATTTGTTGAATACTAAGCCTTTAGTTGCAGCTATTAAAGAGTTTTTTGGATCTTCTCAGCTTTCACAGTTTATGGATCAAACAAATCCGCTGGCAGAGTTGACACATAAACGAAGGTTATCAGCTTTAGGGCCTGGTGGTCTTGCTAGAGAAAGAGCAGGGTTTGCTGTTCGAGATATTCACCCCAGTCATTACGGTAGAATATGTCCGGTAGAAACACCTGAAGGTCCAAATGCCGGTTTGATAGGTAGTCTTGGTACTCACGCAAGGGTCAACCCTTATGGTTTTATTGAAACTCCTTATCGTAAGGTTAAAGATGGTATTGTAACTGCAGAAGTTCATTATCTTGCGGCTGATGAAGAAGATAACTTCAGGGTTGCACCCGGTGATGTAAAACTCAATGATGACAAGACATTTGCTGATGTCATTGTACCAAGTCGCTATAAATCTGAGTTTACACTTTCTGAAAGTTCAAGGGTTGACTATGTTGGTGTTTCTCCTATTCAGATTATCTCTGTGGGTACAGCATTAATACCATTTCTGGAACATGATGATGCTAACCGTGCACTGATGGGCTCAAACATGCAACGTCAGGCAGTTCCATTATTGCGTTCAGAAAGGCCTCTAGTTGGTACAGGTCTTGAAAAACGAGCTGCTCAAGATTCAGGGATGGTTATTGTCTCCAGAGACGAAGGCGAAATAATTAAAGTTACAGGTGAAGAAATCCATATCGACACAGGGATGGGTATTTCTAAATATCCATTAATGAAATATGTACGCAGCAATCAGGATACCTGTTTGAATCAGCGTCCTATTGTATCAATGGGTGAAAAAATAAAAGTCGGAGATGTTATTGCTGATGGTGCCTCTACAGATCTTGGTGAACTGGCACTCGGACGTAATATACTGGCTGCTTTTATGCCCTGGGAAGGCTTTAACTATGAGGACTCAATATTAATCAGTGATAGATTGGTTCATGATGATGTATTTACAAGTATTCATATTGAAAAACTTGAAATAGATGCAAGAACTACAAAGCTTGGCCCTGAAGAAATTACCCGTGAGGTTCCTAATGTTTCAGAAGATAGCTTAAGACATCTTGATGAGATTGGAATTGTAAGAATAGGTGCCAGAGTTTATGCAGATGATATCCTGGTAGGAAAGATTACACCGAAGGGTGAATCTGAACATCCACCTGAAGAGAAGCTCTTAAGAGCAATATTTGCTGAAAAAGCTAGAGACGTAAGGGATAACAGTTTAAGAGTTCCTCACGGTGAAGGCGGGCGTGTGCTGGATGTTAAAGTATTTGACAGAGAAAAAGGTGATGAGCTACCTCCTGGCGCAAATACAGTTGTTAGAGTGTATATTGCTCAAAAACGAAAAATCAGTGTAGGCGATAAAATAGCAGGCAGACATGGTAACAAAGGTATTATTTCTCAGGTATTACCAAAAGAAGATATGCCTTTCTTGCCTGATGGTACTCCTGTAGATATAGTTCTTAGCCCGTTAGGTGTACCCAGCCGTATGAATGTAGGTCAGACTTATGAAACAATGCTTGGTCTGGCTGCATATTTACGTGGTATTAGTTATGAAGTACCACCGTTTGATGAGATGTTTGGTGAAGAAGCTTCACGTAATATGGTCAACAAAGAGCTTAAAAAAGCCAAAGAGCAAACAAACATAGACTGGATACACGATGATGGTAAGGTTGTATTATATGATGGTAGAACTGGTGAACCATTTGACTATCCGGTTTCTGTTGGTTATATCTATATGCTGAAATTAGTACACCTTGTAGATGATAAAATCCACGCTAGAAGTACAGGTCCTTATAGTCTTGTTACCCAGCAGCCGCTTGGTGGTAAGGCTCAGTTTGGTGGTCAGCGTTTCGGAGAGATGGAAGTATGGGCTCTTGAAGCTTTTGGAGCTGCATATACCTTACAGGAAATGCTTACCATTAAGTCAGATGATGTTCAGGGCCGCAGTAGAGCCTATGAAGCTATTGTTAAAGGTGAAAACCTGCAACGGCCAGGTATACCTGAGTCGTTCAAGGTTCTGGTGAGAGAGCTTCAAAGTATAGGCCTTGACATTACTGTAGCCAAAAAAGGCGGTGTCGAGGTTGACCTTATGTCTGATACTGAAGAAGTTAAGAAAACTGCACCGAAGAGAACCCTGAGTGATATAGACTCTGAGCTTTTGAAGATTGATCTGTTCCCAACACCCCCTACTTTAGGTGAATAAATTGGTGAAACTACTTCAGGGCAGAGATTAAGAAGGAGAAATAAGCGGTGAGTACTAGCATAGATTATTTTGATTATATACGGATTGGCATTGCATCCCCAGAAAGAATACTTAAGTGGTCTTTCGGTGAAGTGACAAAACCTGAAACCATAAACTATCGTACTTTAAAGCCTGAAAGAGATGGTCTGTTCTGTGAAAGAATTTTTGGACCTTCTAAAGACTGGGAATGTTACTGTGGAAAATATAAACGTGTCAGGCATAAAGGCATTATATGCGAACGTTGTGGTGTTGAAGTTACTGATTCTAAAGTAAGACGCCACCGGATGGGGCATATAAAGCTTGCAGCACCTGTAACTCACATATGGTACCTTAAAGGTATACCAAGTTATCTAGGTCTGTTGCTTGATATGTCCTTAAGAGATCTTGAACAGGTTATCTATTTCAATGCTTACATTGTTGTTGATGTTGGAAATACTTCTCTACAAAAGAAACAACTTCTTTCAGAAGAAGAATATGATAATGTTTATGAAGAAAACGAAGAAGCTGAATTTGAAGTAGGAATAGGCGCTGAGGCTATTAAAACGCTGTTATCTGAAATAGATTTGTCTCAATTAGCTGAAGAAATTAGAGATGAGCTTGATTCTACAGGTGGCTCAGTTCAAAAAAGAGCCAAGTTAATCAAACGTTTAAGGCTTTTAGAGGCTCTTGTTAATAGCAATACAGATCCTACCTGGATGGTGCTTGACGTATTACCTGTTACCCCCCCAGATTTAAGGCCGATGGTTCAGCTGGATGGTGGACGATTTGCGACCAGCGATCTGAATGATCTTTATAGAAGGGTTATTAACAGAAATAACCGTCTGCAAAGGTTGTTAGAGATGGGGGCTCCTGAAATTATTGTTAGAAACGAAAAGCGTATGCTTCAGGAAGCTGTAGATGCACTTATTGATAATGGTCGTCGTGGCAGAACTGTTGTAGGGCCTAATAATAGACCTCTAAAATCGTTGAGTAACATTATAGAAGGTAAACAAGGCCGGTTTAGACAGAATCTGTTAGGTAAAAGGGTTGACTATTCAGGTAGAAGTGTTATTGTTGTTGGCCCCAAACTTAAATTACATCAGTGTGGTTTGCCTAAAGAGATGGCTATTGAATTGTTTAAACCATTTGTTGTAAATAAGCTTATTGAAAGAGGTATCGTTCAAAATATTAAGTCAGCCAAGAAAAAGATAGAGCGGGCTGAAACAGTTGTATGGGATATTTTAGAAGAGGTCATTGAAGGCCATCCGGTATTGCTTAACCGTGCACCTACTCTTCATAGGCTGGGTATTCAATCATTTGAACCTGTTCTTGTTGAAGGTAGAGCGATACAGTTGCATCCTCTTGTTTGTACTGCTTTTAATGCTGACTTTGACGGTGACCAAATGGCAGTACATGTTCCGCTATCTATTGAGGCTCAAACAGAAGCAAGAATGTTGATGATGTCTACAAATAATATACTCGTTCCTGCAACGGGAGCACCTATTATTACACCAACGCAGGATATGGTTCTGGGTATTTACTATCTGACAATTGATAATCCAGTTTATGCTGATGATAATCCCAAGTATTTCTTCAGTTTTGAAGATGCTCTTGCAGCTCATGAAGCCGGGGTAATTTCTATTCATAGCAAAATAATTGTCCGTACAGAAACGGGTGAAAGAGTCGAGACAACTCCAGGCAGGATTATTTTTAATCAAACTGTTAAAAATGCAGTTTTAAGTTCTTAAAACCTTTTTAGTTGTCAGATAATACAGATAAAAGAGGACTGTTTCAATGAGCATGATTCCAAAAACACAAAAAAAATCTTTAGAATTTATAAATACTACAGTTAATAAAAAGGCCTTAAATCGCCTGTTGTCTGAAATATATTCAGAATTTGGGGCTGCTAAGACAGCATTTTTAGCCAATGCATTAAAAGATCTTGGTTTTAAATATGCTACAAAAGCAGGTGTAACCATTTCTATTGAAGATCTTAAGGTACCTGAAATCAAAAAAGAACTTTTATCAGCAGCTGAAGAAGAAATTGAAAAAGCTATGCACCGTTATTATAAAGGTGAAATAACTGAAGTAGAAAGATATACCAAGGTTATTGATACCTGGAGTGACACAACAGCCAGCTTAACAAGTGCAGTAGTAGAAAATTTTGACCGCTTAAACCCGATATATATGATGGCTTTTTCTGGTGCAAGGGGTAATATCAGTCAGGTTTCACAGCTGGTAGGTATGCGTGGCTTGATGGCTGATGCACAGGGACAGATTATTGACCTTCCTATTAAATCAAACTTTAGAGAAGGCTTGAGTGTTACAGAATACATTATTTCCAGTTATGGAGCCCGTAAAGGCCTTGTTGATACAGCCCTTAAAACTGCAGACTCTGGTTATCTTACCAGAAGGCTTGTTGATGTTGCCCAGGATGTTATTATTCAGAGCGAAGACTGCCAGACAGACAAATATATTGAGTTAACACCTATTTATGAGGGTGATAAAGAAATCGTTCATATTAATGAACGCCTGGTAGGCAGAACCTCATTTGAAGATATATATACAGATGATGGTGAGCTTATTATCGCTAAAAACGAGCTTTTTGACAGAAGTAATGTCAAAAAAATTGAAGCATATAACATAAAATCAGTAAAAGTACGTTCACCTCTGACTTGTGCTCTTGATTATGGTATTTGTCAGATGTGTTATGGCTGGGCTCTAACAAATAATAAACTTGTTGATGTTGGTGAATCAATAGGTATTATTGCAGCTCAAAGTATTGGAGAACCTGGAACCCAGCTTACAATGAGAACATTCCATACTGGTGGTGTGTTTAGAGGCTCTTCTGCTAACCAGCAGATTAAAACGAATTTTAATGGAGAAGTTGTTGAAGTTGTTAAAACACGTGAATTTAGAACACGGCACGGTGATATAGTTAATACGGCTGTTCGAGAAGGCAACCTTGTTGTAAAAACTAAAGATGATGAAAAGGTTTATCACGTACCTTACAATGCTGTAATCTTTGTTAAAGAAGGTGATCAGGTCGAAGAGGGTGCTGTTATCGCTGAATTTGACCCTACAGCTGCAAGAGGTGATGCCGGTCGTCTTACGGAGAAAGCCCAGAAAGATATTCAAGCAGATATTAGTGGGCAGATACTGTTTGAAGGGTTTGTAGCTGATGAAAAACGTGACAGGCAGGGTAACATTAGCAGGACAGCTACGAGAGGTGGTATTATCTGGATATTGGCAGGAGATGTCTATAATTTACCGGCTGGTGCAACCCTTCGTGTCGAAAATGGAGATGAAGTCACTAATGGTGATATTCTGGCTGAAACGGTTACAGTTAGTGAACATGGCGGAGAAGTACGTGTTAACCCTGATATGGAAACCGAACTGATAGAAGAAGACGGCGAAGATATTAATGTTATTAATGTTGGTAAAGAATTGACCGTTGTTATTGCTTCTATTAAGCCAGAAAATGCTCTTCTCGAAACAACTAAAAAAGAGCAAATGTGGATCTGTGAAGAAGAAGAAGAAACATACATTATTAAATCACCTGCTGGCACTGTTGTTGAAAATGGCATGATTATTGCTGAGCTTATAGATGATAAGTATTCTGTTCAATCCAGTGGTGAAATACGTTATGAAGATATAGAAGTTGATGAACGAAGAATAGTAACACATCCTGGCAAAGTACTATTTATACCTGAAGAAGTTCATCAGATAAGTAAAGACGTTGCTTTACAGCTTGTTGATTCTGGAACATTCGTTGAAGCCGGTACTGAAGTTGTTAAAGATCTGAAAACCCATATTGATGGTATTGTTGATATTGTTGTTGATAATGACATCATTCATGAAGTTATTGTGCGTCCTGGTGAGTTATATCGTGTTGATGATATAGCCAAGATTGAAGTGGAAGATGGTGAGATTGTTGAAGCAGGCACTAATGTAGCACCGGGAATTGTAGCACAGGATAAAAGGCTTATAAGCATTACCATTAAACACGATGTTGAAGACGATGAACTGGTTCTGGAAGACGATGATGACGATGAAAATGTTGATGTATCTGGAAAATACGCTGAAGTTCTTTTAAGACCGGTTCAGGAATATTTTATTGAACCTCAAAATGTTGCGATAAAGTTCAATTCTACAGAACCTGAAGATAATATGATCTCTATAGTTCCAGTTACTCAACTTCAATATAGAGATGGAGATAGAGTAAGACAGTTGACGGGTGCAACACTGACAAGAGCTTCTCTTGTATTGCAGATGCATGGCTATTTATCACACTTAAAAGGTATGGTAGAACTTGATCCCAAGGAAGCTTCAGAAGAAGAGCAAAACCTTAAGATAGTAGTATTAGAAAATCTTATCGTTAGAAGAGAGGTTGTTGACCCGACCAGAGTTACAACAGCAACCAGAACACAATTGCTTGTCAAAGATGGAGACTTTATTGAGCCTAAAACTGCGGTTGCAAAAACACAGGTTCTGGCTGAACATACTGGTAAAATTTCATTTAACCTTTCTGAAGAAGAAACCAGAGGTCTGAGAAAGTTGCTTATTATGTCATCTCAGCATATAACCAGAATGCTAACAGATGGCCAAAAAGCAATAGTGAATGCTGGAGACCTTATACGTCTTGATCAGCCTGTGACAGAAGAGAATAAAATAGCTGATATCTCAGGACAGGTCGTTAAAATTGAGAAAGATGGTATTGTTTTAAGAAAAGGTCGTCCATACCTGATTAGTCAGGGAACACAACTTCAGATTAATACAGGAGACCTGGTATTACGTGGAGACCTGATTGCAACACTGATCTTTGAAAGACAAAAAACAGGTGATATTGTACAGGGTCTGCCACGTGTTGAAGAACTTCTAGAAGCAAGGAAGCCGAAAGAAAGTGCTATTCTTGCTGAAGATGAGGGCGTTGCAGAAATTGAATATGATGAAGATATCGCCAGACTCTTTATTGTAAATGATTCAGGCCGCAAAGAAATTAAAATACCGCTGGGCTCAAACATAATTGTTTCTGATAAACAAAGTATTATAAAAGGTCAACCACTGACAGATGGGCCTTTAAACCCTCATGACGTTTTGAGATTAAGAGATGTAGAGGCTGTACAACAGTACCTGGTTGATGAAGTTCAACGTGTGTATCGTTCACAGGGTGTTGATATTGCGGATAAGCATATTGAAGTAATTGTACGCCGTATGACAAAGAAAGTCAGGGTAGATGATTCTGGTGGAACACAGATGCTTCCTGGCGAATTGGTTGAAAATTATGTTATTGATCAGGAAAACGTGAAACTTGAAGAACTTGGTGGGCAGCCTGCTCAATATCACCCGGTACTGCTGGGTATTACAAAAGCTAGCTTGAAAACTGATAGCTTTATATCAGCGGCAAGTTTCCAGGAAACTACCAGAATCTTAACGGAAGCGGCTGTTGAAGGAAAGAAAGATCTGTTGAGAGGCCTGAAAGAGAATGTCATTATTGGCCGCTTAATTCCTGCTGGCACGGGTTTCTATCATCTAAATTTTGCTGGTGATAAGACACCTGAAGTTATAGAAGAAAAAACACCCAAGACTTCATCGAGAAAACCTTCTGCTATTCTTGAAGAAATAGAAGGGATGTTTGGATCACCTGATTTCACTATTGAATAGCTTGTTGATTGATATAAAAGAGGCTGCTTGATAGCAGTCTCTTTGTATTTGAAGCAAAGAGAAAACCCCGGTGCCGGATACCGGGGGTAAAGCGACTCAATTTCCTCACCTAACACTGTCACTGAAACTTAACTACTCAAATAACACGCTAAAGCTGTTATGCTTAGTTTTTCTTTAATCATTTCAAGTTTTGTTTTGTAAGATTTTAGCTGTGAAATTTGAAGTAATACATTGCTATGTTTGGAATTTATTTCTTTTAAAAACTCCTTAAGCTCTTCCTGGCTAATAGGTGGAGTTTTGGGCAGTGACATAATCAGTGAATTGTAGTTTATATTGTTAAAATTGTATGAAATAGCTCCCTGTGGGATTATTACATCTCTGGTGAAATCGCTTAGATCTTCATAGCTTATATTTTTGGCTATATTTTTAATTTCTATTATATTTTCAGTAATCAGGTTATATTGAGTGTCATAGTTCTGCATTGCGATTTCTTTTGTTTCGATCAGCCGGTCTTTTACCTGGTTTAACAGTTTGTTTGTTTCTTCAACAATTTCCAGGCGTTCATTGACCTTTGAAACAGTATTATTTATTCCATATAGATCTTCTTCAAGAATTTGAAGTTCGTCTTTATCTTCCAAGATGTCAACTCCTTTTCTTTATTTTGACCAGATTTTTTGCTAACTCTATATCAGTGATTTCCATTCCAGAAGCCAGTATATTTTCTCGCATTATCATGGCTCTATTTGTATGCTTAATAAACTGGTTATTGCTGAAATCAGAAACGTTTGGTTTTATGATAGGTTTAATCAACTTTTTGCTATTGTATGATGTTTCCATTGCTAATGCAAGGCTGGTTTTGTTTAACATAGTTCACCCCTTTATTTTATTTTTGTTACTTTAAGGTTTTAATTGCTATTTCTAATGTGTCTATATCAGTGCTAGAGGAGCTTAAATTCTCTTTAACTATTTCCAGCTTTGACATATACAACATTAAGTTGTTGTTTGTTTCTTTAAGACTCGTTTTCCTTTTGTTTATGAGTGTTAGATTATTTTTAATATCGTTAATAAACTTTGATGGGTTTTTCCTTAAGTCTTCCAGATTCAGCCTTTTTAGTTTGTCTTTTATGACAAGTTCAGACTCTTCAATGATTTTATTGATTTCTTCTATTTGAGAGTTATTGATATCAGGCATTTTTTGTTTCAGGTGTTCTTTTTTTATTGATTTGTCTACCTTTTCAAGACAATTTTCAATAACTGTCATGGTACTTTCTTCTTGATGATTTATGTCTATAGTTTGTTTTATTTTGTGCCTTTCGAGTTCCAGTTCGCTGATGGTTTCTTTCTCTTCTTCTATAGCTTCATTGACAGTTGACAAATGTAGCTTATTCATTAGTATATAGAGATCCGTGAAGCCTGGTTTTGGTTTGTAGAGGTTGTTTTTGTTAGGCGGCAATAGCCGTATAGTTATAGATTTAGCCATACTTAATCTACTCCAATCTTAAGAAATTAGTTACTACAACGTTATAAAGATTATTATAGGATTTTACTCTATCCCAGTAGAGATAATGCCAGAAGTGGTAATTGATTTGCCTGGGCGAGTACGCTTGTGGTAGCCTGTTGCAGTACTTGATTTCTGGTAAGTCGGGTTGTTTCTTCAGCTATATCAAGGTCACGGATTCTGGATTCCGAAGCGGTCAGGTTTTCTACAGTTATTTCAAGGTTGTTTATTACACTGTCAAGTCGTTGACTGTATGCACCTACCTGTGTTCTTCTTTCGAAAATAGTTTCAAGTGCAGCATCCAGTGTATCTAGGTATGTTCTGGCAGCGGTAGCATTTTCATAAGCACCACCTGCAGCTACTGTAGCATCTACAAGCCCGGATAAACCGAGTGCTCCGCTGGTCATGGTTTGAAGAGCTGGTGCAATGTCTAGAGTGTCAACAGCGACGTTATTTGCTCCTATCTGTAATACTGCTTCTGATGTGTTACCGCTTAATAGTTCAGTATTATTGAACTTGATTGTTGTTGCTATTCTGTCTATATCTTCCATCCTTTGATAGACTTCTCTGGCGATAGCTGTTCTTTCAGTGGTACTGTAGGTTCCGTTAGCAGCCTGTACAGTTAATTCACGTATACGTTGAACGTTTTCAGTGATTGTCTGGTAACCTCCTTCAGCAATTTGTAATAAGCTTACGCCGTCCTGGGCGTTTCTTATGGCTACCTGATAACCTCTGATTTGAGTTCTTAAGATTTCAGATATGTTTAAGCCGGCTATATCATCAGATGCTTTGTTGATACGATATCCGGTAGCTAATCTTTCTAAAGATTCAGTGACATTTCTTGTGTTCATTTTTAAGTTTCGTTGAGCAGTCATTGCTGCTACGTTTGTGTTAACTATTAAACCCATGTGATTCTCCTTATCTTAGTTTTTACTTCCATGTTTGTTTGTAAGAATTGTTTTAAAGTGTATAGAGACTAAACTAGTGGTTAATTTGCTACATAGATCTCCTTTCTATTTTTGTTAGTACCTTTAAATCCTTTTGTATCTTTTAGGCTGCTAATAATTGTAGTGCTATTTCAGATTTTATGTTGGTTTGCATCATAATATTTAACGTGGATTCTCTTAAGATGTTTTGTTTGACGATGTTTGTATTTACACTTGCAATATTAGCATCTATTATACTGGAATATGATCGTGTATAACCTTCCATAGCCCTTGTTGATGCTTGAGCTGATGTGTCTAATCTGTTGTGATATGCGGCTATTTGTGCTCTTCTATCGTTGAGATTGTTTAGTGCTGTATCAATATTGTTGAGGAATGATCTTGCACTAGTTCCGTTTTCAAAGACACCACCAGCTGCAGCTGTTATGTTGAGGCCATTGAAGCCTATTGCAGTTGAAGTTGCATCGATTAAAACATCACCAATGTTAATTGTATTGATGCTTTCATCAGAGTTTGATCCTGTTTGAAGCCTTAAATTGCTGGCAGAGCCGTCTAATAAGGAAATTTGATTGAATTTTGTGGCGTCAGCCAGGCGATTGATTTCCTGTAGACGTTGACTGACTTCTCTTATCAGGCCTCTTCTTTCGGTAGAAGTGTTGATACCGTTGGCAGCCTGAACAGTTAATTCTCTTATGCGTTGTATCTGGTCATTGATGCCTACTAAGCCGCCTTCAGCTATTTTAAGTATATTGATACCGTCTTCGATAGCTTGAACAGCTCTTTTATTACCTCTTATTTCAGTCATTATGCCGTCAGAAACGCTGACACCTGCGGCGTCATCAGAAGCGGAATTGATTCTTTTTCCGGTTGCAGCTTGATTGATGTTTTTATTAAGTTTTTGTGTGTGTATATATAATTGATTTTGTGCAAACATTGATTGAATATTTGTTTTTAAGCTTAATTCCATGATTCGTTACCTCTCTAATGTAGTGCTATCCTTTCTATCTGGTGTAAGTGAAACATGGTTTACGCAAGCAGGGCTAATGCCAGCTGAGGTGCTTGTGTTGCCTGAGATAGAACACTAACTGCGGCCTGTTGTAAGATTTGATATTTAGTGAGATTTGATGTTTCAGAGGCTACATCAAGATCCCGTATTCGTGATTCTGCGGCAGTGAGGTTTTCTCTCTGGATAGATAAGCTTTGTATAGTGCTCTGGAGTCTATTTTGGTATGCACCGATGAGAGATCTTCTTTGGAAAAGGTTTTGAATTGCTGTATCGATTGTGTCTAAGAATTGTCTGGCAGTAGTACCGAGTTCATAGGCTCCGCCAGCACCTGCTGTAATGCTTGTCATGTCGAAACCTAAAGCAGAGGCTGTAGCTCTATTAAGTACTGCGCCAACTGTCAGTGCGTTTGTAGAAGGATCTGAGTTAGCACCGATTTGAAGTGTAGCTTGAGATGATTGGCCGGTAAGCAATTCGATATCATTAAACCTGAGGGTGTTTGCTATTCTTGTTACATCAAGTAATCTCTGGTTAACTTCTCTTGCTATTGCTCTTCTTTCATTAGAAGCATTGGTATCGTTAGCTGATTGTACGGTTAATTCTCTAATTCTTTGTAAGTTTTCGGTCATAACTGATAAACCGCCTTCAGCAACCTCGAGAAGATTTACGCCATCCTGGGCATTGTTGAGGGCCATATAAAGTCCACGTGTTTGAGTTCTGAGGTTTTCTGAGATGTTTAACCCTGCAGCATCATCAGCTGCACGGTTGATCCGGTACCCTGATGAAAGTCTTTCAAATGAAAGGTTAACCTGTCTTGAATTAAGGGTTAGTTGTCTTTGTGCCTGCATTGCTGCTACGTTGGTGTTTACTATTAAAGCCATAGTGATCTCCTTATCTTTTTTTATCTAATACATCCTTGTATTGAGTGTAATAACGGTTGTTTTTTTAGCTGTTTGCAAGTAATTTGTATTTTTGTTCGATTTCTTTCTGTGCCATAACGATGTCTTTTACCTTTACTTCTGCGGCCATAAGGTTTTCTACAGTTACTTTTAGATTATTAACAGATCCTGTTAGTCTTATGTTGCTTTGCAACACGGTTTCGTATAATACGCCTATGCTGTGCTCTACTTCTTTCAGGGGGCTTGAAAACTTCTTCATTGTTTTATATCCTTTCTTTTGGTAGTAATTATTTAACTGAGAAGTGATAGTGCTAGTGTTGGAGTCTGGTTAGCCTGTGCCAGTACTCCGAGGGCAGCCTGTTGTAGAATCTGGTTTTTGGTTAGTTCAGAGGTTTCACGGGCTATATCGAGATCCCGTATTCTTGATTCTGCTGCAGTAATGTTTTCCATAGCGATGGTTAAACTTTCAACGGTACTTTCAAGTCTGTTTTGAAGTGCTCCTATTTCGCTGCGAGTGCTGCTAAGTGTGCCGATAGCACTATCTATTGTTGAAAGAAAGCTTCTGGCATTAGTTCCGTCGCTAAAATAACCTCCTGCGGCAACTGTAATACTGCTTGTTACAAGACCGAGTGCTGTTACTCTTGAGTTTTGAAGTACTGATCCGATTACGAGAGCGTTTTCATTGTAATCAGAGTTAGCTCCTATTTGAAGGGTTGCCTGAGATGCAGTACCATCAAGTAATACAATGGTATTGAATCTTAGTGTTGAAGCTATACGGGTTATATCATCGCTTCTCTGGCGTACTTCTCTTGCTATGGCTTCTCTTTCGTTTGTTGCATTGGTATCGTTAGCGGCTTGAACGGTTAATTCTCTAATGCGTTGAAGGTTTTCGGCAATTACTGATAAGCCGCCTTCTGCTACCTGAAGTATATTTATTCCGTCCTGTGCATTGGCGACAGCCTGTTTATTGCCTCTTACCTGTGTTCTTAATGTTTCTGAAATGCTTAAGCCAGCTGCGTCATCTGCTGCACGGTTTATTCTTAATCCGGAAGCCAGTTTTTCCAAGGATTTAGTGGTTTTGTTGCTGTTGTTTAATAAGTTTCTTTGTGCTACGAGTGATGCTACGTTGGTGTTTACTATTAAGCCCATTGTGATCTCCTTATCTTAGCTTTATTACATCCTTGTAATTTGCATAATTGGTTCTTATTAATATGCTAATTTGTTTGTGAGTTTTGTTACGGGAAGAAATAATTGACTTAAATCTATAAAAGAAGTGCTTTTGCAAAAATAGGGTTCTGCTTTGCCTGTGCAGATAAACATTTTTGTGCTTCTTTAATTATTTGTTTGCTTGTAATGCTTATTGTTTCAGTAGCGTCTTTGATGTCATGAATACTGGATTTAACGGCATTCATGTTTTCTAATGTTATATTCATTTCTTCCAAACTTGTATTTAGCTTTTGTTGAAGTGTTGCAACGTTTGTTTCTCTTGCTAATTTGTGTGTTTGGCTGTCAACAGTTTCTAAGAAACTATTGTTTATATCTTGAGTAGTGTTAATACTGTTTATTATCAAGTTGTTATCTCTTTTTGATTCAATATATTCTCCTTTAAACATATATTTAAGCTTGGTTAAAGAAGTTTTATTTGATTTATGGTTGAGTTCTAGAAGTTTTTGCTGGCTATTTGGATTATTAATATTGAATTTAACAATGATATTCATAGTGATCTCCTTATCAATTACTTTTAACATCCGTGTTAATAAGTTATTTATTACTGTAGTAGAGTTAGTGCAAGCATTGGAGTCTGGTTAGCCTGTGATAGTACGCCGAGGGCAGCCTGTTGTAGAATCTGGTTTTTAGTTAGTTCAGAGCTTTCACGGGCTATATCGAGATCCCGTATTCGTGATTCAGCGGCAGTTATGTTTTCCATAGCGATGGTTAAGCTTTCAATGGTGCTTTCCAGCCTGTTTTGAAGTGCTCCTATTTCACTTCTGGTGCTGCTGAGTGTGCCAATAGCACTATCTATTGTTGCAAGAAAGCCTCTGGCGTTCGTGCCGTCGCTAAAATAACCGCCTGCTGCAACAGTAATACTGCTTGTGACAAGTCCAAGGGCTGTGACTCTTGAATCTTGAAGTACTGATCCAATGACAAGAGCGTTTTCGCTGAAATCAGAGTTAGCTCCGATTTGAAGGGTTGCTTGAGATGCACTACCGTCAAGTAACACAATGGTATTGAATCTGAGTGTGGAAGCTATGCGACTTATATCGTCACTTCTTTGACGTACTTCTCTAGCAATGGCTTCTCTTTCGTTAGTTGCGTTAGTGTCATTAGCAGCCTGCACAGTGAGTTCTCTAATACGCTGAAGGTTTTCAGCGATTACAGATAGACCTCCTTCAGCGACCTGAAGTATGTTTACGCCGTCCTGAGCATTAGCTACGGCTTGTTTGTTACCTCGAATTTGTGTTCTGAGGGTTTCAGAGATGCTTAATCCAGCAGCATCGTCAGCGGCTCTATTTATTCTCAGCCCTGATGATAGTTTTTCCAGGGACGAGTTTACTTTATTACTATTCTGAAGTAAGTTTCGCTGGGCAACGAGTGATGCAACGTTTGTGTTGACTATTAAACCCATAATGATCTCCTTATCCGTTTTAGTTACTTCCTTGTAACACATATAGTTGTTTTATGGGGTTTATTAAATCAGTATTTCAGTTATGACAGTACTTTTTCAGGTTGATCAGATTAAACACTTTTTATAGCTTACAGATTTAATTTTTAAAGGTACACTGTTTCGTCTAATAAGCTCCTTTCGGTTTCTTTTTAGTATAAACTTTTGTAATTAAACTAATTCAGGTATAATACATCCAGTAACACTGGCAGATCTAAGTGATATAGTGGTTCAGCTCATAGATTCTGTTTTTGACGTTGATATTTTTTGTTTTTATCAGGGTGATGATTTTTAACAGCTGGCTTGCAGTAACAGAAGTTTCTGTTTTGTCTTTTATATCAGCTTTATCAGGTTTAATGTTTCGTATGGACATTGATAACTCCTGTTTTTAGTTATTGTTTTGAGTGATTAATTATCTTTTACAGTTATCAGGACTTTAGCAGGTGTGTTATATATTTTACAGTTGATTGTTTTAAAGAAAGGGAGAGGGATTAATACTTGTTTGAGAGCATTATATGGAGATTCTTTGATTGTTTTAAAGAAAGGGAGAGGGATTAATACTTGTTTGAGAGCATTATATGGAGATTCTTTGATTATTTTAAAGAAAGGGAGAGGGATTAATACTTGTTTAAGAGCATTATATGGAGATTCTTTGATTGTTTTAAAGAAAGGGAGAGGGATTAATACTTGTTTAAGAGCATTATATGGAGATTCTTTGATTGTTTTAAAGAAAGGGAGAGGGATTAATACTATTTTACTGGTATTATACAGATGATTTACAATTATTTTTAAGAATAATAAGAGCGGAATGAAAAGCGTATAGAGTATTAAGCATAAGATGTAGTGTATTATTCCTGAATTGGAGTCTGTAGACATCTCTTTGACATTTGATTCAGTCTTGCAGTTATTCTTTTGTTTCTTGTTAATTGTGGTGTTGTATCTATTCCAGCCTGTTTTTAAGTTTACAGGAGGAAGTTTAAAGCCTATATCAGGTTTGTTTAACTGTATGAGTTTTAATTTAAGTTTGCCATATTTAAGGTTTCTTGCAGCACTATGTTTGAAATATCTGCGTATTGTTATGATGCTCTGCATTATTCTGGCAGATTTCATACATTTCTTTTCTTCTGCAACCCTGAAGAGATAGGGATTGCCAGTTCTATTGTTTACTATTATTCTGTTGTTAGTTTTCCAGTGAAACATAGTGCTATATATACCTTTGTTTATTTAAAGTTATCCTTTTTGAAAGGGTTATAATCTATTGTAATAACTGTAGTGCCATAGTAGGAACCTGGTTAGCCTGTGATAATACGCTGAGAGCAGACTGTTGCAGTATTTGATTTCTTGTCAGAATGGCACTTTCAGATGCTATATCCAGGTCTCTGATTCTGGAATTGGTTGATTGCAGGTTTTCAACAGCGATAGATAAGCTTTCTATGGTGCTTTGCAGTCTGTTTTGAAGTGCCCCTATTTCGGATCTTCTTGTGAATACACTACCGAGTGCTGTATCTACCATATCAAGGAAGTTTCTTGCAGAAGTGTTACTTTCGTAAATACCTCCAGTATCAGCAGAGATAGAGATAGCTGTGCTTGTAATGCCCAGTGCAGAGGCTCTTGACCTTGCCAGAACACTTCCGATATCAAGGGTGTTTTGATCAATATCAGAGTTGGCTCCGATTTGTAACAGATAGGTACTTTTGCTTCCGTCAAGGAGGTTGAGGTTATTACTCCTTGTTGAATCAGCTATACGGTCGATATCATCGAGTCGTGATTGCACTTCGAGAACGATGGCTCTCCTTTCAGTTGATGAGTTAGTGTCGTTAGCAGCCTGTACAGTGAGCTCTCTTATCCTTTGAAGGTTTTCACCGATAACAGAGAGGGCCCCTTCAGCAATCTGTAATATGTTGACCCCGTCCTGTGCGTTAGCAACTGCCTTCTGGTTGCCTTTGATCTGTGTTTTTAATGTTTCAGAAATGTTCAATCCTGCGGCGTCATCTGCGGCCCGGTTGATTCTGAGGCCTGACGATAACTTTTCAAAAGATGAATGGACCGAACGAGAGTTGTTTAGCAGGTTTCGTTGTGCGATTAGTGATGGTACGTTTGTGTTTAATATTAATCCCATTAAGCTCTCCTTTTTAATTTGTATGTAATTACTGTAATAACTGTAGTGCCATAGTAGAAACCTGGTTTGCCTGTGATAATACACTGAGTGCAGACTGTTGCAGTATTTAGTTTTGAGTCAGGATGGCACTTTTGGTGTGATATCCAGGTCTATGTTTTGTGGTTATTTGAGGATAGATTTCTAACAGTTTTAGATGCTCTATTGACAGTATTTTGCAGCCTATTTTCGATTACTGTAGTAACTGTAGGGCCATAGTAGGAACCTGGTTAGCCTGTGATAATACGCTGAGAGCAGACTGTTGCAGTATTTGATTTCGTGTCAGAATGGCACTTTCAGATGCTATATCCAGGTCTCTGATTCTTGAATTGGTTGATTGCAGGTTTTCAACAGCGATAGATAAACTTTCTATAGTACTTTGCAGCCTGTTTTGAAGAGCCCCTATTTGAGAACGTCTTGTGAAAACACTACCGAGTGCTGTATCAACCAGATCAAGGAAGTCTCTTGCATTTGTGTTGCTTCCGTAGATGCCTCCAGCAGTGGCAGATACGATAGTACCATTTGTAATACCCAGTGCTGTGGCTCTTGAGTCAGCTAATACACTTCCAATATCAAGGGTGTTTTGATCAATATCAGAGTTGGCTCCGATTTGTAACAGATAGGTACTTTTGCTGCCGTCAAGGAGGTTGAGGTTATTGCTCCTTGTAGAATTAGCTATACGGTCGATATCATCGAGTCGTGATTGCACTTCGAGAACGATGGCTCTCCTTTCAGTTGATGAGTTAGTGTCGTTAGCAGCCTGTACAGTTAGTTCTCTTATCCTTTGCAGGTTATCTCCTATAACAGAGAGGGCCCCTTCAGCGATCTGTAAGATGTTGACCCCGTCCTGGGCGTTGGCGACTGCCTTCTGGTTGCCTTTGATCTGTGTTTTTAATGTTTCAGAAATGTTTAAGCCTGCTGCGTCATCTGCGGCCCGGTTGATTCTGAGGCCTGACGATAACTTTTCAAAAGATGAATGGACCGAACGAGAGTTGTTGAGCAGGTTTCGCTGTGCGATTAGCGATGGTACGTTTGTGTTAAGTATTAATCCCATATTGATCTCCTTATCTTATTTAATTGTTTCTTCCATGCTTTTACTGTAATAACTGTAGCGCCATAGTAGGAACCTGGTTAGCCTGTGATAATACGCTGAGAGCAGACTGTTGCAGTATTTGATTTCGTGTTAAAATGGCACTTTCAGATGCTATATCCAGGTCTCTGATTCTGGAATTGGTAGATTGCAGGTTTTCAACAGCGATAGATAAACTTTCTATGGTACTTTGCAGCCTGTTTTGAAGTGCCCCTATTTCGGATCTTCTTGTGAAGACACTACCGAGTGCTGTATCTACCAGATCAAGGAAGTTTCTAGCAGAAGTGTTACTTTCGTAAATACCTCCAGTAGCTGCAGAGATAGAGACAGCAGTACTTGTGATACCAAGGACAGAAATTCTTGAATTTGCCAGAACGCTACCGATATCAAGAGTGTTTTGATCAATATCAGAGTTGGCTCCGATTTGTAACAGATAGGTACTTTTGCTGCCGTCAAGGAGGTTGAGGTTATTGCTCCTTGTAGAATTAGCTATACGGTCGATATCATCGAGTCGTGATTGCACTTCGAGAACGATGGCTCTCCTTTCAGTGGATGAGTTAGTATCGTTAGCAGCCTGTACAGTGAGTTCTCTTATCCTTTGAAGGTTTTCACCGATAACAGAGAGGGCCCCTTCCGCAATTTGCAATATGTTAACCCCGTCCTGTGCGTTGGCGACAGCCTTCTGGTTACCTTTGATTTGTGTTTTTAATGTTTCAGAAATGTTTAAGCCTGCGGCGTCATCTGCGGCCCGGTTGATTCTGAGGCCTGACGATAACTTCTCAAAAGATGAATGGACCGAACGAGAGTTGTTTAGCAGGTTTCGCTGTGCGATTAGTGATGGAACGTTTGTGTTAAGTATTAATCCCATGTTTAGATCTCCTTATCTTATTTAATTGTTACTTCCATGTTTTTACTGTAATAACTGTAGTGCGAGTGTTGGACCCTGGTTAGCCTGCGATAATACACTTAGTGCAGATTGTTGCAGTATTTGATTTCGAGTTAGAATGGCACTTTCAGATGCTATATCCAGGTCTCTGATTCTTGAATTGGTTGATTGCAGGTTTTCAACAGCGATAGATAAACTTTCTATGGTACTTTGCAGCCTGTTTTGAAGTGCCCCTATTTCAGATCGTCTTGTGAAGAGACTTTCGAGGGCAGTATCTACCAGATCAAGGAACGCTCTTGCATTTGTGTTGCTTCCGTAGATACCTCCAGCAGTAGCAGATACGATAGTACCATTTGTAATGCCCAGTGCAGAGGCACTTGATCTTGCCAGAACAGTACCGATATCAAGAGTGTTCTGATCTGGATCAGAGTTGGCTCCGATTTGTAGTAAGTATGTTGTTTGACTGCCGTCAAGGAGGTTAAGGTTATTGCTCCTTGTAGATTCAGCAATACGGTCTATATCATCTAGTCGTGATTGAACTTCAAGTACTATTGCTCTTCTTTCAACGCTGGAGTTAGTGTCGTTAGCAGCCTGTACAGTGAGTTCTCTTATCCTTTGCAGGTTTTCACCTATAACTGAGAGGGCTCCTTCAGCGATCTGTAATATGTTAACCCCGTCCTGTGCGTTAGCAACTGCCTTCTGGTTGCCCCTGATCTGTGTTTTTAATGTTTCAGAAATGTTTAAGCCTGCTGCGTCATCTGCGGCCCGGTTGATTCTGAGGCCTGATGATAGTTTTTCGAAGGACGATTGAACGGCACGTGAATTGTTAAGTAAATTTCGTTGTGCAATGAGTGATGGAACGTTTGTGTTAAGTATTAATCCCATTATTAGATCTCCTTATCTTTCCTTTTTTAACTTCCATGTTAAAGGTAAACATTGTTGCTTCTTTACTGAAGTAGCTGTAGTGCGAGTGTTGGACCCTGGTTAGCCTGTGATAATACGCTGAGAGCAGATTGTTGCAGTATTTGATTTCGTGTCAATATGGCACTTTCAGATGCTATATCCAGGTCTCTGATTCTGGAGTTAGTTGATTGCAGGTTTTCAACTGCTATAGATAAACTTTCTATGGTACTTTGCAGCCTGTTTTGAAGTGCCCCTATTTCAGAACGTCTTGTGAAGAGATTTTCTAGGGCAGTATCAACCAGATCAAGGAAGTTTCTTGCATTTGTGTTGCTTCCGTAGATGCCTCCAGCAGTAGCAGATACGATAGTACCATTTGTAATGCCCAGTGCAGAGGCACTTGATCTTGCTAGAACAGTACCGATATCAAGAGTGTTTTGATCAATATCAGAGTTGGCTCCGATTTGTAGTAAGTATGTTGTTTGACTGCCGTCAAGGAGGTTAAGGTTATTGCTTCTTGTAGATTCAGCAATACGGTCAATATCATTTAGTCGTGATTGAACTTCAAGTACTATTGCTCTTCTTTCAACGCTGGAGTTAGTATCGTTAGCAGCCTGTACAGTTAGTTCTCTTATTCTTTGCAGGTTTTCACCTATAACAGAGAGGGCTCCTTCAGCGATCTGTAAGATGTTGACCCCGTCCTGGGCGTTAGCAACTGCCTTCTGGTTGCCCCTGATCTGTGTTTTTAATGTTTCAGAGATGTTTAAGCCTGCGGCGTCATCTGCGGCCCGGTTGATTCTGAGGCCTGATGATAGTTTTTCAAAGGACGACTGAACGGCATGTGAATTGTTAAGTAAATTTCGTTGTGCAATGAGTGATGGAACGTTTGTGTTAAGTATTAATCCCATTATTAGATCTCCTTATCTTTCCTTTTTTAACTTCCATGTTAAAGGTTAGTATAATTGTTTCTTACTGTAATAATTGTAGTGCGAGTGTTGGACCCTGGTTAGCCTGTGATAATACACTTAGTGCAGATTGTTGCAGTATTTGATTTCGTGTCAGAATGGCACTTTCAGATGCTATATCCAGGTCTCTGATTCTTGAGTTAGTTGATTGCAGGTTTTCAACAGCGATAGATAAACTTTCGATAGTACTTTGCAGTCTGTTTTGAAGTGCCCCTATTTCAGATCGTCTTGTGAAGAGATTTTCGAGGGCAGTATCAACCAGATCAAGGAACGCTCTTGCATTTGTGTTGCTTCCGTAGATACCCCCAGCAGTAGCAGATACGATAGTACCATTTGTAATGCCCAGTGCAGAGGCACTTGATCTTGCCAGAACAGTACCGATATCAAGAGTGTTCTGATCTGGATCAGAGTTGGCTCCGATTTGTAGTAAGTATGTTGTTTGACTGCCGTCAAGGAGGTTAAGGTTATTGCTCCTTGTAGATTCAGCAATACGGTCTATATCATCTAGTCGTGATTGAACTTCAAGTACTATTGCTCTTCTTTCAACGCTGGAGTTAGTGTCGTTAGCAGCCTGTACAGTGAGTTCTCTTATCCTTTGCAGGTTTTCTCCTATAACAGAGAGGGCTCCTTCAGCGATCTGTAAGATGTTGACCCCGTCCTGTGCGTTAGCAACTGCCTTCTGGTTGCCTCTGATCTGTGTTTTTAATGTTTCAGAGATGTTTAAGCCTGCGGCATCATCTGCGGCCCGGTTGATTCTGAGGCCTGATGATAGTTTTTCAAAGGATGACTGAACGGCACGTGAATTGTTAAGTAAATTTCTCTGTGCAACGAGTGATGGTACGTTTGTGTTAAGTATTAATCCCATGTTTAACTCCTTATATTTCTTTAAATTAAGTAAATTATAGTTTTATCGTTCTCTAAAACAGTTTTTATGTCTGTTATTACATTGTTTTGACTCCTTTGTGTCTTAATTTAAAATGATATGTGATTATTGCCGGGTTAATTTGGCTTCTGTTACCTTCTTTAATAGCGTATTAAAGCTTTTTAAATCTTAATTAATAAGTTTTTTGCTGAAAAATAGGTTCTTTTTAATACTAATTTCAATTAAATCATTTCTATTGGAACTCCTTTATTCTTTTATAATAGTGTTATACGTAATCATAATTTTGTTTAATGCTTTACTGGGTGGATTATGCTGTTTGTTTAGTTTTTTATCTCTTTAGTAAAAGGCTTTTAGTGTTAACTCTGTTTGTTTATTATTGCAATAGCTGTAGTGCAAGGGTTGGTGCCTGGTTAGCCTGAGACAGTACATTTAATGAGCTTTGTTGCAGTATTTGATTTCGTATCAGTATGGCACTTTCTGATGCTATATCCAGGTTTCTAATTCGTGATTCAGTTGTTTGCAGGTTTTCTATAGCAATAGATATACTCTCTATGGTACTTTGTAGCCGGTTTTGCATAGCCCCTACCTGTGATCTTCGGGAGGATACATTGCTTATAGCACTGTCAACCAGGTCAAGAAAGTTTCTTGCAGATGTGTTGCTTTCATAAATACCTCCAACTCCGGCAGATATTGTAATGACAGTGGATGTGATACCTAATGCTGAGCTTCTTGAGTTGGAAAGAACGTTTGCAATATCCAGAGTGTTTTCTAAAATGCCAGAGTTGGCGCCGATTTGCAGCAGATAGGTTGTCTGGCTACCATCAAGGAGGTTGATATTACTCCCCCGTGTGGTGTTTGCAATACGATCTATATCATCGAGTCGTGATTGAACTTCGAGCACGATGGCCCTTCTTTCAACGCTGGAGTTAGTATCGTTGGCGGCCTGAATGGTTAATTCTCTTATTCGCTGGAGGTTTTCGCCAATAACTGATAGTGAACCTTCAGCTATTTGTAGTATGTTGACCCCATCCTGGGCATTGTCTACAGCTTTTTTGCTACCCCTTATCTGGGTTCTCAAGGTTTCAGAGATGCTCAGGCCAGCTGCGTCATCAGCTGCACGGTTGATGCGATAACCTGATGCCAGTCTTTCAAATGATTTTTGAACATTGAGAGTGTTACTTGTGAGATTTCTTTGTGAAATCAGAGAAGCTGTATTTGTATTTATGACTAATGCCATAGGTTTCTCCTTTTTTCCTTAACAAGGGAGGGTTAAAATTATTGACAGAGTTGACGGGATATTTCTTCCTGTGCTGTATAGTAGATCTGGTCAATGAAATCGTTTCGATCGACAATGTTATTGGCTGCGTTATCCAGGTTCAGGAGTTTTACTTCATAACCGACAAGTTCTTTGTAAGTGCTTTGAAAGCTATCTATTATAATGTCAAGTCGATGGCGTAGTTCTTTTAGCCTCCTGTCATCAGTATTTATCTGCCCCTTTGTGCCTGAAAGAGCTTGAATCAGTGATGTTAGCTCTACAGTATTAACACTGGTTGTGTTCCTGTTTTTAGCGTTCAGGTATGTTAGTTTTTTATCTTGTTGCTTATTTAGCATATTTATCTGCTCCTTTTGCATTTTGGGTAATTTTAGTTTTTTCTTTTTGGGTTAAGTGATGAGTCAAGTTTTACGATAAGGTAAATTATAGGGTGGGTAGGAGAGTATGGGTTTTTAAAAGGGTTTTCTAAAAAGGTCATTTAATAAGGGTATTTAAATAGTTACAGGTATATAGAGATGTTATTATTTATCTAATAGGCTTTTAGCTGTTATAAGATCTTAAATTGTTGGTGGTGATTTGTTATTCATTAGTATCCTTTCAGGTGAGATTTTTGTATTTTGTATCTGGCAAAATTGATTTCTGATCTGGCAAAATGGGTTTTATACAGGTGGCGATTTGTTTCGCATTATTCTCCTTTCGTTGTAATGTTGCTTGAAAAGTGTGTGGTGATCGGGTAAAAAGAATTGTTGATTGTGATTATTTTGTGAAGTTAACTATTTTGTTTATAGTGGTATTGATATAATTTTGTATGTTGTGCTTTTGGCCTCCTTTCTGTTAACTGTTATTTTGGTGTTAGCTGGTTTGTGTGTTGGGTCTCCTTTCTGTTAACTGTTATTGTGGTGTTAGCTGGTTTGTGTTGAGTCTCCTTTCTTTTAGCTTATTGTTATTAGAGCTGGTTGTGGGATGTTAGATGAGCAGGGTAAAAAGGGTAAGGTAAATGAAGGGGTAAATTTTGAGTTATATTTAAATGGTATGTGTGAGCTTTACTTTGCATTTGGCAAAATTGGTTTCTGATCTGGCAAAATATGTATTTTGATATTTAAGATGGTTCAGTTCTTTTAGCTATTTCAGTTAGTTAAGCTATTTAAAGTGTTCAATGTGTTTGATGTTAGTTAGAGTTAAGGTGTTATAAGGTTTTACTGGAGTAGTTTTAAGGCTAAAGTAGGTGCCTGATTGGCCTGGGCCATGACGCTGACCGATGATTGTTGTAATATTTGTTGTTTGGTCAGGTTGGCACTTTCTGAAGCTATATCAAGGTTTCGTATTCGAGATTCTGTTGTGAGCAGGTTCTCTACTGATATACTGAGGTTTTCTACGGTTGATTCAAGACGGTTTTGGAGTGCTCCCAGCCTGGATCTACGTGTTGAGACCTGACTGATAGCAAAATCGATAATGTCAAGGAAGGTGCGGCAATTTGTGCCGTCGCTGTATACACCTCCTGAAGAGGCCGTAATGTTGAGTGTGTTTGATATACCCAGTGCTGTGGTTCGAGAGTTGCTGAATACTGTGCTTATATCTAGAGCGTTAGTGTTGACATCCGAGTTAGCACCGATTTGTAGATAGAAGCTGGTCATATCTCCGTTTAGCAGGTAGACGTTACTGCCCCGTGTTGTTTCTGCAATACGGTCAATATCTTCAAGACGCTGGAAGACTTCTTCTGCAATGGCCCGCCTTTCAATTGAAGCGTTGGTGTCGTTGGCGGCCTGAATGGTTAATTCTCTTATCCTCTGAAGGTTTTCGCTGATAGTGGTGAAGGCACCCTCTCCAATTTGCAGTATATTAATGCCGTCCTGTGTGTTGGCAATAGATTGATCGGTACCTCTTATCTGTGTTCTCAAGGTTTCTGATATGCTCAGGCCCGCAGCGTCGTCAGCTGCCCTGTTGATGCGATAGCCTGATGCAAGTCGTTCAAATGATTTGTTTAAATTGCGTGTGTTAACTGTTAAGTTTCGCTGTGAAATTAGTGATGGAACGTTTGTGTTAATAACTAGACTCATAATTTAACCCCTTTTTTGTTACTTACCCTTTATAAAAATTACCCTTTAATTTATTGAAGTAGTTTTAAAGCAAGTGTCGGAGCCTGGTTGGCCTGCGACAATACGCTAACCGATGCCTGTTGCAGTATTTGTTGTTTGGTTAAATCGGCACTTTCTGAGGCTATATCGAGGTTTCGTATTCGAGATTCTGTTGTGAGCAGGTTCTCTACTGATATACTGAGGTTTTCTACGGTTGATTCAAGACGGTTTTGGAGTGCCCCCAGCCTGGATCTACGAGTTGAGACCTGACTGATAGCATAGTCAATAATGTCAAGGAACCCTCTACAATTTGTGCCGTCACTGTATACACCTCCTGAAGAGGCTGTAATATTGAGTGTATTTGATATACCCAGTGCTGTAGTTCGAGAGTTGCTGAATACTGTGCTTATATCTAGAGCGTTAGTGTTGACATCCGAGTTAGCACCGATTTGTAGATAGAAGTTGGTCATATCTCCGTTCAGCAGGAAGACGTTACTGCCCCGTGTAGTTTCTGCAATACGGTTGATATCTTCAAGTCGCTGGAAAACCTCTTCTGCAATGGCTCGTCTTTCAACGGATGCGTTGGTATCGTTTGCTGCCTGAATGGTTAATTCTCTTATTCTCTGGAGGTTTTCGCTGATGGTTGTGAACGCACCCTCGCCGATTTGTAGTATATTAATGCCATCCTGGGTGTTTGCAATAGATTGTTTGGTACCTCTGATTTGTGTTCTCAAGGTTTCTGATATGCTCAGTCCTGCGGCGTCATCAGCTGCCCTGTTGATACGGTAGCCTGATGCCAGTCGTTCAAATGACTTGTTTAAATTGCGTGTGTTGACGGTTAAATTTCTTTGAGCAATTAGTGATGGAACGTTGGTATTAATTATTAAACCCATAACTATCTCCTTTTAGTACTGTATTCAATTTTCAATCCGTGAAAAAGTATTCTGTATAAAGCTATTCAGGTTTTATCAGTGGGCTTTATCCCCTTTTAAGGGGGTTCTAATTTGAATGGATTTTTCCAGTTCCACTTCGTCAGAATGAATCAGAGGTAATTGAAAGTTCTTTTGTCTGAATATACCTGTAATTCGTTGAATTAAAGATTTGATAAATGCTTCGGTATGGCCAGATATATTCTTGGAATAGATGTAATTGTTTGTTTGATAATCTGTGTATTTATTTATCGGGGTATTATATTCTGTTGAAAGGGTGAACCCTGTAACTATCTGGTTAATAGTCCTTTTCAGGCTGGAGTTGCTTCGTTTTATTCTGGTGGTGTTCTTTTCTAGTATAATTTTTTCCATATGCATTTCTCCTTAGCTAATAAGTTCAGTTATGTTTGAGTCGTTCAACTGTAATTCCATTTTGATGCCACTATTAGCAGCATTGAGTATTAGCTCACGGGTTAGTTTTACTGTTTTAGTGGCAATCTCAATGTTTCTAATCCGGCTGTAAGAAGACTCAACATTTTCCAGGGTTACACTGAGGTTTTTAATATTTGCAATAAGCCGGTCTTTGACCCTGTCAATGCCGTTTCTGGCATTATTTACAGATTCAATAGTTTTGTTGATTTCTGATATAACTTTTTCGATTTCTTTATTTGAGTTGATATCGTGCTTTATTTCTTCCATCTGGCTGATGGATGTTGTGATATGGTTGATATTTTTGAATTCTTCTAGTGCACTTTTATAGTGTGCGTCGTTTTTATTGATTATTTGCGAGAAATCGGTTTCTAAATCTTTTATTCTGTCGAGGTTTTTAAGCTTATGGTCAAGTTCATCTGATATTTGATAGTCTTCTAGCTGGTTGATTGAGCTTAGTGTTTTTTCCCTCATATCGTTCAGGTTGCCTGAAATTTCATTGAGCGTTTCACCAGCTATGTTTAGTATATTGATCTTACTCTGTGTCATAGTCATGGAGTCTTGAAGATCGATCAGATGCTTCTTGATGCTTTTTATATCCTCGTTGACAGTTTCTTCGATATTCTCTTTATCTTTGTTAAATCTTTTGTTATCAACTTTTTGATGTTGATGATTCATTTGTTTCCATTTTTGAGAGTTACTCAGTCCGTTGATATTGAACAGGGATTCCATTTTCTAACTCCTTTTATGTTGTATAACTATATCCTTATAGTTATTGAGTTTTTTGATCATTGGAAGCTTTTTTAGATTGTCGATTTTGATGTAATTGTGGTTGTGTTTTTTATTATGCGACTTTGATTTTATTGGTTTTAATGCGCTGGAAATTTTTTGCAATAAGTTTTTCTACGGCTCTTAAGTGTTCTTCTTTGTTTATGAGTGTAGCTTTAACTGTTAAGTCATTGTTATATCTATTATTGGCAGCATTTATAACCATAATTAACTCCTTTCAATCAGTGTTTACAGCTTAATTTTTAGTGCGGGATAAGTTTTATTTGAGTAGTTGCATTGCTAATGCTGGTGTCTGGTTAGCTTGAGCCAGAATGGCTGTTGAAGCTTGTTGCAGAATTTGATTTTTGGTTAGTATTGCGGTTTCTGAAGCAATGTCAACGTTTCTTATCCGTGATTCAGATGCTCTCAGGTTTTCTATGGTTACAGATAAACTCTGTATTGTTGATTCAAGTCTGTTTTGGTAAGCACCCAGGGCTGACCTTCTTCCGAAAACGTTTGTTATGGCAGAGTCGATTTCATAGAGGAATTGCCTACAGGCGGTTCCATCTGCGTATGCTCCACCGGCAGATATAGTTATTCCGGTTGAGAAGCCGAGAGCTGATGCGGTTGATCTCTGGAATACTGTACCGATATTGATTGTATTGCTGGTTTCATCACCATTAGCGCCTACTTGAAGTCTGAATTGGCTTGAGGATCCATCGAGAATGAATACGTTGTTGCCTTTGGTTGTATTTGCAATACGATCAATGTCGTCTAATCTGGCCTGTACTTCAAATGCGATGGCTTCTCTTTCAGTTGATGAGTTGGTATCGTTGGCGGCCTGTACGGTTAATTCTCTGATACGCTGTAAGTTTTCCCCTATAACGGAGAGAGCACTTTCAGCGATTTGTAGAATGTTTACACCATCCTGGGCGTTGCCGACTGCCTTTTCAGTACCTCTGATCTGGCCTCTTAAGTTTTCTGATATGCTTAAGCCTGCGGCGTCGTCTGCGGCTCTATTAATCTTGTAACCTGATGCTAAGCGTTCGAGAGATTTATTTAAGTCGTTTGTGTTTTGTCTTAAATTCCTTTGTGCAATTAGTGAAGGAATATTGGTATTAATGATTAATCCCATCTTCGATCTCCTTATCGTTCTTTTTAAATAATCTACATCCTTGTAGTTATTGAATTTTTGGGTGTTCTATTCCGGTCCCGCTTTCATAGTGGGATTTATAGCGGTATGGAATTGTAAAACTTTTGTCGTGTGAGTTGTTGTGCTTATAATTTGTTAAGTAAGTCCAGTGCTATTGCAGGCATTTGATTGGCCTGGGCCATCACGTTAACAGAAGCCTGTTGCAGTATCTGGTTTTTAGTCATTTCAGCTGTTGCTTCAGCTATGTCGACGTTTCGTATTCGTGATTCAGCGGAGAGAATATTCTCTCTAGAGATATCCAGGTTCATTACAGTGCTTTCAAGTCGACTCTGGAATGCTCCTATGGTAGATCTTTGTTCTATGACCTTTTCTATAGCCTGGTCAAGAGGGCTTAAAAATTGTCTTGCGCCAGTTCCATCGGCGAATGCGGCACTCAGGGCAGCAGTATTAGCGTCATTAGTGAGGAAAGTAAGTAGGTTATCCTGTAGAGCTGGAGAGATATCAAGGGTATTGGTGGCATTATCGCTGTTGGGTCCAATCCTCAGTACATATTGTGATACAGAACCATCAAGCAGTTTGATGTTGTTGAAGTTAGTGGCATTCCGGATGCGTTGCACATCCTCAATTCTGGACTGGACTTCGAGCTTTATAGCGTTTCTTTCAGAGGTGGAGTTGGTATCGTTAGCAGCCTGTACAGAGAGTTCTCTTATTCGCTGGAGGTTTTCAATAACCACCGCCAGCGCACTTTCAGCAATTTGTAGAAGGTTGATACCGTCCTGGGCGTTGTCAGAAGCCTGTTCAATACCTCTAATCTGGGTTTTTAACTTTTCAGAAATACTTAAACCAGCAGCGTTGTCAGAAGATCGGTTGATTTTCATCCCGGAAGCCAGGCGTTCAGTGGCTTTATTCAGGTTGTTAGTATTCTTGTTTAAGTTATATTGCGCAATTAATGACGCAATATTGGTATTGATTGTTAAGCCCATCCTGGTTCTCCTTAACTCTGGTTTTACTTCCCTGTAAAACAGATGAGTTACAATTAAATATGTAGTAGGTTTTTATTGCCGCATTAACCCGGGGCACAGCTATGTCAGTATTTTATAGCTAGTACTCTGTATTGTTCATATGTATTTCAGGATAGTCCCTGGTTAATATGCTTTAAGCTTTTTTGTTATAGGCATTTCACAAATCGTGAATATGCTCTATAAAGTAATGATTGGTTAAAATAAGAATTCAAGTAGAAAACTTTTTATTCCTGATGAATTTCCCCATAGTGTGTGTCTCCTTAGCTTTTAAATTTGATGTTTTCCCGTATCATTGACAGTTAAGATAGTTAGTTAGTTTGACTTTTGGTCTTTTTTATCCTTCTTTTTCAGGTATCGGCATTTCTTTTGAAAACTTTAATATTTTTTTACATTTTTTTTTGAGATTTTTTGTGGGAGGTGGAAACCGTTTGTTTATTTAGTTTTCTTACCCACGCTAATATTATCGGCAGGTTGTTTACAAACTTTAATTTTTCTTCATAAAACTTTATTTATACCCTAAAATGCTTGTTAAGAGAAGGTTTCGCTTGTCAAGTCATCTATTTGGTGTATATCCTTCCTGTTCATGTTATAAACGAATTTAACCCGTTTTTAAATTGTTTGAAATGTTTCCGCCACGTTTGTTTATAGTTATAAGGCTTAGTAAATATATAAATATAACGATGATTGCCAGAAATCTGATTCCGGTTGCCATGGATATGTATTCAAGGGCTCCTCCAATCATTGCTCCGAAGAGGTTTGAGCCCAGGGCAGTGTTCGGTTTTTTAACTATTGAAAATGAGTTAGCAAAAATAATAGCAGCAAAGAATACTGGCATACAGGCTATAATAGCGTTTACACTGCCTCTTGCTAGCATGCTGGCATCTGCAAGTATATTAGCAGGTACCATATAGTCTATGATGATTGTTATAAATAGCAATCCATAGGCCCAGATGCTGTTAATTTTAGGAAATTTATAGATAAGAAGGTTGGCCAGCAATATTAAAAACAGTATCATAGCTATTACGACAGAGTTAACTACCCATGTTGATCCAAAAACAAGTGATAATTTGGCGATGGCTTTGACTTGTAGCATCATAAACGCTACGCCCAGGAAAAACATATGTGTATCAAATCCGCTTTCGGTTTTGCCTATCAGGTAGAAGATGACTATGCCTGACAGTGAGATTAGTAATAACAGCGGCAGGATATAATGTATTGGTATGCCTGGTTTTTCAAGAAACAGAAATGGCCAGTTATCTGTAGTAAGTGCAATATCTGTTTTCTGATTTTTCATATCCTTGATTTTGATGTATTCAGGGTAATAGTCTTTTAGAAGTTCTTTATTTATAGAGCCTGTCAGAAAAGTATATTCGACAAAGTTGTTGTATTTGGTGCTGAGAATGACGGGTTCTTCTCCTGAGACTTCTTTAATGGTTTTATATATACGCTGGCAGAGCCAGTCTGTTGTTGCAAAGAAGGTAACAGCGAATACACCATCTTCTTTTAATAAGCTATAGGCTTCTTTAAGAGACTCAGTGGTATAAACGTAGTTATCTATGCGAATAGAGGAAAATGATGAGAGTACCATATGGCTATCGAGGGTTCCGAATATGACAAAATCGTATTTTTTCTTTGTTTTCTTGAAGAAAGCCCGGGCATCTTCTACGTAAGTTTTTACTTTTGGTGAGTTATAAGGATCTTGCGGGTGGTATTTTTTGCCCAGATGGAGAATTGCCGGGTCTATTTCTACTGCATCAACATGTCTGGCATCATGTATTAAAGCGCTGGCTGCATCATTGCCCATACCTGCCCCTACTATTAAGACGTCTTCAGGCTTTTTATTTGCCAGGTCATAGATGAAATTATAGTGGCTGACTTTGTATATAAGTTTTTCAGGGTCCATATTAAGCCCGTGCTGGAATATATCGTTGTTTATTAGCAGGTTATACTTTATGAAGTCGCCGTCAGTATTTTTTATCAGGTGTATTTTGTAGTAGGGAGACCAGGTAATGTTGTGTTTGACAAAGAAAACGCTATGTGCAGTAACAACTATAGCGAGTATGGTGACGGGTATACCTATACGTGGGTAGAAATAAATAAGTCCGATAGCTGCAATAATAAGCCATACCCAGGGAGGTAGCCAGAGTGCAGATAGAGCAGTAAAGAAAAGTACACCTATAAGGCTGCCTGCAATGTTTATTGTATAAGCTACAATAGGTTTAAACTGATTTAGAAGCCGGCCCAGTTTTAATCCAAGGGTAAAGAAGGCATCAACAGATAGGAAAAATATTGTGATAATTATTATAATAGCAAAAATGATCATTGGTGCTGAAGTAGTACCGATGTTCATTGGTGACTTATCACCGAAAAAAGAGCCCAGTAAATAATATTGTCTGGGGTCAGTAAAGATGATGTAGGTCAGTCCAAGTGGTCCGGCGAAGCCAGTAAGTAAAAACAGTAGAAAGAATGAATATGATTGTTTGCGTTCAATTTTTTCTGCCAGGGCACAGCCGAGCCCTAGCCCCATAAAGCATGAGATAAGGACAATGTTTTGAAAGTAAGCAAAAATGCGTATTTCTGAAGATATCCAGCGAATAAGTAAAAGTTCGATATAAAGAGCCAGAACGCTAATGAAGAAGAGTTCCAGTGTTTTACGGTTGGTGAAAAAATCTTTCCAGCCTGACATGAGGGCTCCTGTAAAGAAGGGGTATTTTTGAATTATTTATATAACATTATATATTAAACAATAATTCTTCAGGGGGTTTTTGCTGTAATCAGTAATCAGAGTATTATTTAAGGTGTTTATCATATAAAAATGACTAATGCATAACTATAATAATAGATTTTTTGTTTTCGATTTTCAAAAATTTCAAGCCCATACATATATATTGGCTTGAGTGTATTGATTAAAGGATGCGGGCTGCATTCTAGATGTGGTCTTTTTCTTTAAGGTATTCTCTTACTGTATTGAGCGATGCCTGAACTATACGGGTGACCCTGGATGATGAAAGGCCTACCTGTGCTGCAATGTCTTTTACCTGTAGGTTTCTATAGAATCTGTATTCGACAATGATTCTTTCTTTAGGTGGTAGCTGTTTAATGGCTTCTCTGATGGCTTTACCGAGTTCTTGAAGTTCGAGCTTCTCGTCAGGTAGTGCTGAATGGTCTCTGACGACTTCGAATGGTGAGTCTCCATCTGAAGATTCTGCGATACCGTCGATAGAGAGAATCGTTTCATAGACGGCTTCTCTAACCTTATCCGGAGACATATCGAGCTGGTTGCCTTCTTCATCTGTTTCAACTGCTGTTTTGGTATGTTTGAATGTATACCACTTATATCTATTTCTTAATTCGTTTCTTATGGCCCATCTGACAGCAGTAGCGATATATGCATCATTGAATGCTGCTATTTCTTCAGGTGTTTTTTCATTAAAGAGTGCCTGTATAGCAATAGTACCAATGCTGACGAGTTCTTCATATTCTACCATATGAGATGGAATACGGCGGTATTCAACCCTCGCAACTTTTTCAACTATGTGAATATACTTTGATATATTTGTTTGTCGCACTACAGTCACTTTTTTAATAAGTTTTAATTTTACGGTTCTCCCTTAAATTGTAAACAAAGATTAGAATTTCTGCTACAGCTTTGTAAAGTTCAGGTGGAACTTCTCTATTGATATCAACGAGTCTGAAAAGCGCTCTGGTAACAGGTATGTTCTCTACGATGGGTATGTTATGTATCTTTGCAATATCGATAATTTTTTTAGCAAAGAGTTCAGTACCTTTAGCTACGACCTTTGGTGCTTCCATGTTTTCTCTGTCGTATTTAATAGCGATGGCAATATGTACAGGGTTTGTAGTAATAACATCAGCATCCGGAACAGCTTCTAGCATCGTTTGTTGTAACATTTCCATACGTTTTTGCCTTAGAGCGGCCTTCACATGCGGATCACCTTCGGTGTTTTTATACTCATCTTTTATTTCTTTAAATGACATTTTCTGGTCTTTTAAGAATTTCCATCTCTGGAAAAGATAATCACCCCCTGAAATTACAATAAAGAAAATACCTGCCCTTATGACGAATATAATTAAAGTGTCTCCAAGTTCTTTTATCATGGGGAAAACATTCTCTGCTGCCGCAAGAAGAAGTATTTTGGGCAAATGTTCCTGAAAGGTTAGCCATCCTATAAAACCCATAACAGTTACTTTAAGAATATTCTTAACTAATTCTACCAGAGTTTTAGAAGAAAAGATATTTTTTAAGCCCTTGACCGGGTTAATTTTTTCCATTTTTGGTATCAGAGGCTTTGTTGTGAAAAGAGGCCCGACCTGAAAGAAGTCAGCAAGAGATGCTGAAACCATTGCCATTAGCAATACTGGCCCTACAATTAAGATAAAGGGTACAAGTGTTACAAAAAGTATGTATAGAATGCCTATTTCTTCGACATTTGCGGTAGGAATCTGTTCATAAAGCAGCCCAAAAAGATTTGAAATCTGTACCCATATAATAGGCGCAATAAAATAGAGCATACTGAACATAACAATAAGAGAAAAGGCCATAGAAGCATCTTTACTCTTTATGACCTGCCCTTCTTTTCGGGCATTCTGTAATTTTTGTGGAGTCGCTTCAAATTGCTTGTCTTCGTCGCCCATCGCAGCCTGATATCTTTAAATTGCTAATTCTCTGGAGGTTTATACAATAATTATACTTTTTTAACGGTATATTAAAAAAAATGTCTCAAAAATTGTTTCAGATTCTTAATTGGAGCCTGTGAGTTGAAAATTTCAATTTATATTCTCCATATGTCTTGGTATATGTGTGTCATATCTGTTATAATTGTTGCTCTTCTTTGAGTGTCGCTTATTTTTTTGAACAGGGTATGTTTTTTTTCTCTACTATATATTTTGAAGCTTTATTGTTGATAAACTTGAATAGATATCAGATGAGATATATTTTTTCCATGTAATAATGTTAAGAATATTAAGAATCGCTGTAACCTCCTGATTATTGCTATTTCTATCTTTAAGGCATTTGATTTCTAAAAAGGTAACTATAAATTTGATTTTGACTGGTTTATAATATGCAGCGAGAGAGAGTGCAAGAAACCCATAAGAGAGGGGTAAAATGTTAAGAGTCAATTTTCCTGTGCTGAATCCCCCGATTGTAAGCCTTAAGGAAGATAGCCAAATCGTAAAACAGAAGATATTACCAGCATTGACAACCAGGCAACCAGTCAGGTTTACAGCTGATAATGTTAAAGCTAATTTCCTACCATCATTAGCCTTTACAGGTATACATAAAGATGCTGTGATAGGTATAGATACCAAGATTGTTGGTATTAGCAAGTATCAGGATAATGCGAAAAGACTTTATTATCGCCTTGATAAAAGAAAACAGCGTGGAGATAAAGAAAAAGTTCAGCTTGCTTTAAAGCTGGAAGATGGCAATAAGTATGATAAAAACGCTATTGCAGTATATCATGTTTATGGAAATAAGCCGGCCAAGCTGGGTTATCTGAATAAGGATGTTTCAAAGCGTATCAGACCAATGATGGAAGATGGACATGCCTTTACGCCAAGTGTGATATACGCAGCTGGCGGAGATCGTGAAGGGTTCCCTTATATAGGGGTTAGAATGCGTCTGGAATACCTTAGTAATCCGGAACGTTCACCCAATGAGAGAACGCTTAAAAAGGTCAGACAGGCTTTTAAAGATTGTTTGAAGGATGGTTCAGCACTGGCATACCGTGAAGAGCAGCTTATAGAATCAAAAAAATATGATCGTGCTACGAAAATGAAAATAGATACTGAAAGAGGAGAGGTAACAGTTTATCGTATGGGCTGGGAACAGCTTCAAGGCCCTATTTCTGATCCTCCAGGGTTGAGAAACCAGCGCAACCACTCACAGAATCCAGATTTTGTTGATCATTCTGAAGGTGCAGTTAAAGCACTGCATAAAAAGTTGAAAGCTAAAGAAAAGTAAGAAACTGCAAAAGAATTCATCAAATGTTTATTTTGGATTATCACGTCGGGCTAAGAGCCCTCCTTGTAATGACAAGAGTTTATTGAATACCTGAATTAGCCCGAAATAAAACTCTCTCAGTAGTGCACTTAGTGCACTCCTGAAGTTATTAGCCTCTGTAGAGCTTTTGAGTCATCCTGAGTACAGTGAAGGATCTATTTGTAGGAGTTTTTTCGGGCTTCGCCACAGCAAGTTCCCAACCCGCCCACCCTTCAATTCGGGTTATGCTCGGCTCACTTCGTTCGCCTCGCAAACCCTCTTAAGATAGGTTTCAGTGGGGAGTGACTGTGTTACGTCGGGCTAAGAGCCCTCCTCGTAATGACAAGAGTTTGTCGAATGCCTGAATTAGTATGATATAAAAGACTCTTACCGGAGCGAATTTAGTTCGCTCCGGTAGTTTTGCTAAATAATAGCCTTTTGAGGCTGTCTCAAAAGTAAGAGACAACCCCACCCTGTATCTTCTAAAATCTGTTTACTTATGACGTTGATAATAATTCTGAATTCCTTGTATTGCCTGCTAAATCATTCAAAGACTTTTGTATCATTTATAATATTCCATTTCTGTAATATTATTAAGTTGATTGGTGTAGTTTTGAGTATGGGTTAAAAAGTCGTAATGAGCAAGAAAAATATCGTTTTAATGACCGTTATGCCTCCTGAAAAGAGCTATTTGTCTGTAGAAGAAAAGCGAATACCTCTCGATATAGCCTTATTAATAGCCTATTTAAAGGAAAATGGTCACAAAGTTTCTTTTATCGATAATTATCTTAAAAATTATGATTGGCAGGTTCTGATTAAAAAGGAAACCCCCGATTTTGTGGGGCTCTTTCTTTCTCAAAACTGCCTTGCTAATGCCATGGAATACATTGAAGATCTCAAAACTTTTAATAAACCGGAAAATAAAACTTTTAAGCTTATTGCTTTCGGTCCTTATGCAATTTTTAATGCAGCTAAAATACCAGAATACATTGATTACATCGTTACAGGTGATTTTGAAAACGCTTTTTTAGAAATATTTTCAGGAAGTATAGAAGAAAGAATAGTAAACTCAAGACCCCGATCCAATATAGAAGATCTGAAAATGCCTGCCTATGAATTCTTTATACCGCATGATAATCCGTATGAGTGTGTTTATGATCTTACAGATAAGAGCCTTGGAGATATTTTTCCTGTTTTTGATTTGTTAACAGTAAGAGGAACACAAAATCAGATAACATATTTGCCTTTTAAAGATCCCCAAGAATGCCCATTAGAACTTATGTCTCCTGAAAAAATACTTCAAAATGTTCTACAGCTGGTGAATAAATATGATGCAAAAGGTATAAGATTTCTTGATTATGACCTTTCAACGGATAAAGACAGATTAATAAATCTTTGTAACTCTATTATCAGTTCACAAATTAAAGTAAGATGGAGCTGTAACCTTAAACCCGGAATTGTTGACCATGAAATGCTTTTGCTAATGAAATCAGCCGGGTGTGAAGCTATTAATATTGAGTATGTAACTGCTGTACAGAAATTACTTGATTCTCTTAATGCTGGTTATAAAGTCGAAGACTTGATTCAACTGGTTCAAAATGCCAGAAATATTTCAATAAAGGTGACCTTAAATGTAATTTATGGTCTGCCAGACGAGACCGAAGCTGACCGCAAGCAGATAGAAACCCTGCTGGAACAATTAGCTCCTGATTTTCTAAATATACTGGTTTTTACTGGCATACCGGGTAGCAAGTTATGCGAAAAAGCTCAAAATGCACCTCATCGAGTGGATGATAACGGGTTGGTTATACCTTTCCAGTGGGAAAATCTAATGAATAAATACCTCAAAAAGCCTGCTTTTTCCGGTAGTTACAGAAGTGTTCCGCTGGCATCAAACCCCATTGATTCAGTTGTGTTCTATAAAAAAGATAAATACATACAGGAGATGCTTGAATACATTGATTCAATACCTCTAAAGCAGAAAATATACTTCTATGGCGCAGGGAAATTGGCTAAAAGCTTTGTTAAAAAATATAAAGTAGAAGAATATAATGTTAAAGGTTTTATTGATAACGATCTTGCTAAAGGTGGCAGGTTTAGACCTACTAAATTTAAGGTGTACCATGAGACAGAAATAAAAAAGTTAGCACCTGACTATATTTTTATTACAATGGCCTCTAAAAGTGATAGTATTCTGGTTAAAGAAGCCATAATGAATAACATTGACCTTGACAGAAAGCCAGAAGTCAAGAGCATGTTTTATGAGGATGTTTAGATTCAGTAACCCCCACCCTGTATCAGTTGCGTTTTTGTCTATGCTCTGGTGGTTTTAAGTATTTTTAGTAAATAATAACACATATGTATTATAATGCTCATCTTTTCTTAATTGTTGAATCTATTATAGGTGTAGTTTTTAGACCTTTTAAAATAAGAGATTAATCTGCTTTTCATTATTAAATACCTAATTTTGCTATAACGCTGTCAATGCTTATATTTGCCATACATGGTGGATAGTCTAGCCCTTCTTTTGTTAATATGGCACAATCTCTTTTATTGCAAAACTTACAGTCATAGGATGCAGTAATAATTTCATGTCCTTTGCCGTAAAGGCCACTGCGTTCAGGAGGAGTAGCTCCATATAAACCCAGTACCTTTGGGCCTCCTACTGCTGTTGCTATGTGAGATGGTCCAGTATCACCTCCTATTACAAGCATACATAAAGATAAAATAGCAGCTGTTTGAGATATAGTAAGCTTTCCACAAAAGTTGCGTATCATGTTTTTATTTACCTGCTGGAGTTCTGCTGCAAGTTCAAACTCGTTTGTACCTCCAAATATGATTACATATAGTTTTCGTTGGTTGCTAATATAGTCAAGGAGTGCTTTCCAGTGTTCTTTAGGCCAGAGTTTATTTTGCCTGGCCTGACTTACTCCGGGTATTATACCAATAACGTGAGATACTTTTTCGCTTTCCAGCTTGTATTTTGCCCATTTTACAACCTCTTTATTAAGGTATAATTTAAGGTTTTGTGGTACTTCTACTTCTGGAATTAGTGGTTGTATGGTATTAAAGAAATTTTCTACTGCATGGATATGGTTTTCATTTTTACCTGGTTTCAATTTCTTGTATTTTAGTATTCCACGGTGATTGAGAACCGTAGTAAAGAAGAAGGTCTTGAGAGATGGTTGTAGATTAACGACAAGATCGTACTGTGACTTGTTAAGTTGCTGGGCAAGTCTGAAGTATCCTTCATAAGTTCTGTCTGTTACTGAAATGACTTCGTGTATCATTGGGTCATTATTGAGTAGTTCTTGCATTACTGATGATGTAAGGTAATCAATATCAATATTTTTCTTGTTTTGTCTGAGTGTTTGATATGCAGCAGTGGTATGGACGACATCTCCTATCGCTCCGAGTCTTATAAATAGTATTTTTTTTATATTGTCGTACCTGTTAGACATAGTTGTTTCTTTACATATTGACTGACATATTTTGAAAGAGGTATTAAGGCTTGTTTTTCAGCTTTTTCAAATCCGGGTGTTGAATTCAATTCAAGTATTTTAGGTCCTTCATTAGTTATAAGAAAATCTATACAGCAAAATGAAAGATTAAAACAATTATTTGCTCTTAAAGCAAGTTCAGAGATGGTGTTATCAATTTCTATTTGCTGAATATAGCCACCACAGTGAGTATTTGATCTGAAATCTATCAGGTTTTGCCTTCTGGCAGAGCCGATTATTTTATTATCTAGAATGTAAACTCTTATGTCAGAATATTCAGGAGTTGTTTCAAAATATTCCTGAATAATTAAATCTTCGCCAAGCAGGCTGATAGTATCTATAATGCCGTTAAGAGCATTAAGAGAATCGGCTATCATAATACCTTTACCCTGAGATCCTCTGGTGAGTTTAGCTATTACAGGGAATCCATTTAATTTTTCAACAAGCTTTTCTATTCCTTCAGAAGTTTTTACCAAAAATGATTCAGGTATTGGCAGGTTATTATTGAGTAATGTATTATAAACCTGATATTTATCTCTACTTTTTAAGAGATTTTGAGATGTATTTAGAGTTTTAATGCCTGCTTTTTCAAGTATTTCCAGAATATAAATGCCATAATAATGAGAAGCTGAACCTATTCTTGGAATTACAAAATCAATATTTTCTAATGTTTTTCCTTTAAATGTAACAATATAGTTATCAATATACCTGCCAGCGTTACACTCCAGTGGATTAATGACTGTAACATTAATTCCTTCAAGCTTTAGGGCTTTTTCTAATGCATTTGTAGAATAAATATAAGGACTTTTTGAAAGAATAACAGTGTTCATTGACTGATAATATCCAGAATAAGTAGGTAAAATGAAAAATATTGTGATTGCAAAAACGCTAAATTTAGCTTATCAGAATAATTAGAACAAAAACAATTTAGTTATTTGTTTAGCAAAAGGCAGATATCACTTTTTCTTTTTATCTATTTGATCAATAAGAGCTTCGACTGAGGTTGTGAAATGTCTTTTATTGAAGTGTTTTAGAATATTATGATCGGCTTCAAATGTTATAGATGGTATATTTAATGTTTCTTTTAGCTTTTTAGATAATCCATAAATGTTGTCACAATTGCGTTTGCAGGAAAGAGAATGATGAAAAAGAATACCATCGATATTCCATTCCTGGATCATCTTACTTAAATATTTAAATTTTTCTTCTTCTGTCAGGTTTATGAACAGTTCTGTGTAGGTTTTAGCTATACTGGTGAGTGGATCTTCTATATCCATATTAAAAATCCAGCTTGAAGTGTAGGTAGAATTAACAATACAGGCATTCAGGCTGTTAAAAAAATTTGACATGTATCTAAGCCTACCCCAAACGGGTAATCCGCACCATAAAAGTCTGTATTGCTTATGATTGATGGCTTTTATCTTCTTTGATTGAATCTCTTCTAATAGTTTTTGATAATATTGAACAGTTTCTTTTTCTCCTCTTTGCGTAACTGCCGGTCCCATTTTTATACACAGGTCGAAGAAATTAAGAGGAGATGGGTTATTTTTTGTCAATTCATGAATTTTTTGCCAGTATTTTGAGATTTCTATTGAGTTTTTAAGAACTTCCTGGAATAACTGTTTATCAAATTGAATATCAAAGTGATTTTCTATAGATTTAATTAGTTTATTTTGTTGTTTTTTTATTGATTCGATAACAGTTGTATTGTTTTTTTCTATACAATGAGGTGTTTCAATACCGAATGCCGGTACTTTATACTTTTCTGCATAATAAAGAAGCCAGTGTTTTATTTCTATGCATTGATTTGTATTATATACAATTAGATCAGGTGCTTGCCATTCATTAATAAGATATTTATTTTGTATGTTAGCTCCTATATCAGAAAGCATATAACTACAACAATTCTCATTATATCCTGTTATTGTTGATGTTTTGTTTATAAATTTATGTTCTTCTCTTTTTATACCAATAATTGCAGCATGGTTTTCAGGGTAAAATAGCTGCAAGTTTAATCCTTTAAGTAATTCAGCAGGTGACATGCTTGAAGCAAAACAGTTTAGTCTTTTCTTTGTTTGTTTGGTTTTTTTGTTTTTTTGATAATAACACATATGTATTAATATCTTAAACTTTCTTGTAAAACTTATATTTTAACCTGAATTATCATGAAAACATAACTTTTAAAAATAAATTGACAGGAAATAGCTAACGACCTAGAACAATTTTTATGTATCTGTTAAAGTATATTAGTGTTTATTTTATTATTAAAGAATAAGTGAAATAGTTGATATGACAGAAAATAAAGAAATAGAAACTCTAAAAAGAAAAGCTTCTCAATTATTTGATAAAGAATGTTATAATGAAAGTGCTGAAATATTTGAATCTATATTGAAATTGATTCCGGAAGATCTTGATATAATTTATAATCTGGGTTTGTGTTACTTAAATCAGGAAAAATTTAATTCTGCTCAAAAATACTTTGAAAAAGCTTTAAAAATAAAAAACGTAGATGCAAAATCTTATGCAAAACTGGGTTTTATTCACTATCAAAATGATAATCTTGAGCAAGCAGAGCAATATTATTTAAAAGCAATATCACTGGATTCTGAAAATGTAGATTATTACAATGGCCTGGCTAACACTTATGATGAACTGGGTGAATATGAAGAGGCAATAGAAACTTATAAAAAAGCTATAAAAATGAAACCAGATGAAGCAATGCTATATTTCAATCTAGCAATGACTGGTGAGAAAACAAATGATATTGATATGGCTATTGATAGTTACATTAAAGCTGTTGAACTTGATGAAGATAATTATCAGGCTTATTTTAACCTTGCCAATATTTTTGATGATATTCAGGATTATGATCAAGCCATAGAGTATTATTCAAAATACCTTAAGTTTGAACCTGAGGAACTCAATGCTAACTATAATATGGGTCTGGCAATGCTGAATAGTGGTAAATTTAATGAAGCAAAAACAATTTTTAAAGGCATTCTTGCTTTTGCACCCGATGATCTTGACACATTAATTGCGCTTTCAAGAATGAGTATGAGTGAAGACAATAATGAAGAAGCTATAAATTATTTAGAAAAAGCATTAAAAACAGAAAATGAAGATGAAACACTTTATTATGAACTGGCAAGCCTTTATTTGAATTTGCCTGATCTGGATAAAGCTACATCCCTTCTTGAAAGATCATTACAGCTGAACCCTGAATTTGTTGAATCTCTTATAATGCTGGGAAATATTTCAGCAGAAATCAAGAATGATGACCATGAAGCTTTAAAATATTTCCAGCAGGCTGAAAAAATTGATACTGAAAATGAAGAAATACTACTGAAACAGGCTATGATCTATAACAAACTGGAAGACTACGACAGGGCATTAACCTGTTTAGAGCAGTCAGTTAAGTTAAATCCAGATAATATTGAGGCTTTAAAAGAGCTAGCTTTTCTATACCTGGAGCAGAAAGAAGATTTTGATAGATCAATAACCTGTTTAAACAGGGTTTTAGAAATTAATCCTGGTGATATTGATACACTTTATTATCTTGGTGTGGCCTATGAATCCAGAGAAGACCTTAATAAAGCTCTGGATGCATATACAAAACTTGTTAATATACAACCTGATAATAGTATAGCTTATTTTAATATAGGAAGCATTTACTATACAATGCAAAAGCCTGAAAAAGCTGTAGAATATTTTGAAAAGTACCTTATCTATAATTCTACAGATTTTGAGGCCCATAATGTTGCAGGTAATATATATAAAGAACTTAGTGATTATAAAAAGGCATATGAACACTATGAAATGGCTCTTAATCTTGATAAAGAATATGCTATAGCACACTATAACCTTGCTGATCTTTATGAAACAATAGATAATAAAGAAAAAGCGGTTGAACATTATAAGAATTCCATAAGCTATGACCCTGATTTCATTCCGGCCTATAATAATCTTGCCCTTCTATACAGCGAACAGAGAAAACATAACCTTGCAATAGACTGTTTACAAAAAGCTCTCAACATTGATCCAGAAAATGAGCTTACTAATGAAAACTTTAAAGCCATTCAGCAACAAATTCGGAAAGACTCTTAAACATAAAAGGATATTCTATGAAAAGAAAAGCCTTCTTAATAATTGTTTTGGTGGTTTTATTAACTGCAAACACCTCTTGTTCAAAGAATTTTAAGCATGATGTATCTATTACAAAGAATAAAATTGCAGTCACAATAAACTCTAACAATGCTAAAGCCTATCAAAATATGGGAATTTCTTACTATAAGAAGGGTAATTTAGACAAAGCTCTTGAAAATATTGATAAAGCCCTTAAAATTGATAATAAACTTCTTGAAGCAACAAGGTATAAAGGTAATATCTATTATGATCGTAATGATATTATAAAAGCTCTTGAACTATATAATAAAGCTATCATTATAAACCCGGATGATGCTAACACATATTATAATTTGAGTCTTGCTTATGAGATAACAGGAGATTTTGAAAAGGCTATTGAATCTATTAATAAAGCAATTGATCTGGATAATAAGAATGCTGAATACTATTACAGACTGGGTAGAATTCTTGATTTTACCAATAATATTGAGGAAGCCATCAAAAAATATGAGAAATCCATTGAACTTGACCCTGATTTTATCAAATCATATGTCGCTATTGCTAATATCTATGACTATAAGGGTGATTTCAAACGTGCCATGGAAATGTATAATAGAGCTTTAAAAAAAGATCCTAAAAATAGCCTTGTATACTACAATATTGGGGTTGCCTATAATGGTCAAAAGCAATATGATGAAGCGCTAAAAAACTATCAAATATCTATTAAACACGATCCAAAATTTTCTTATGCCCTTAATAGTATCGGTCTTATCTATATGGATCAGAAAAAAGAGTATGATAAAGCGATAGAATACTTTAAAAAGGTAATCAAAGTGGATCCAGAGCTTGACGAAGGCTATTATAACCTGGGTCTGGCCTATTATAAAAAAGGAGAAAATGTACTGGCCCTGGATTTTTTCAAAAAGGCGCTTGAGCTTAACCCGGCTGATATTAACTATCATTTAAGTATTGCAGCTACTTATGAAGTACAAAGGTCTTTTAATAAGGCTATTGAGCATTATAAACAGGCTTTAAATATTGACCCTTCTAATATGGATGCTTTTAATTCGCTTAGTATTGTTTATACTAAAGCAGGACAAACTCATGAAGCTATAGAATATTATGAAAATATCATTAAAGAACATCCCGGACGCCTGGAAGCTTATTATAATACAGGTGTATTATATAATGCGCTGGGTGAAACCGCTAAAGCACAGGAAATGTTTGAAAAAGCTATAAAGCAAAACACTGAATATGCAGATGGTTACCTGGGTTTGGCCAACCTGTATGATGAAAAGGGTGATTTTAACAAAGCTATCGAATATTATCAAAAATCTTTAAAGTATAATCCAGATGATTATTTCACCTATTATCATATGGGCATTGCTTATCAAAGAAAAAAAGACCTTAAAAAAGCTGTGGATATGTTTAAAAAGTCTCTCATTATCAATCCTGAATATGCAAAGGCTTATGTTAACCTGGGTTATATATATGGAGAAGAGCTCAATGATCCTGATACCGCTATCAAGTTGTATCAAAATGCAATATCCATTGACCCTAATATGCATAAAACTTACTATTATCTCGGCCTGGCCTACGCAAGAAAAAACCAGCATGATAAAGCAGTCGAACAATACAATAAAACGCTATCTTTGAATCCTAATTATTATTATGCTTATTATAATCTTGGTAATGCTTATTATCATCTAAAAGATTATGACAAAGCTTTAGAAGCTCATCAGGAATATATAAAATATGATGAAACAGATATTTCAGCCCTGACAGCTCTGGCAATGACCTATTTAGAAAAAAAACAGCCTGATAAAACTCTGGAATACTATAATAAAGTTCTATCTATTGCACCTTTAGACCCTGATACATACTATAATATTGGTATTTTTTATGCTGAACAGGGTAATACCTCTAAAGCAATGGAACATTACAAGAAAGCTATAAAGTATAATCCTGATTTTGCGCTGGCATACAATAATCTTGCTCTTCTTTATGAAGATAATAAACAGTATAACCAGGCTCTTGAAAACTATGAACGTGGGCTAAAAGCTGATCCGGGAAATGAATTGCTAAAAAATAATATTAAAGTACTAAAAGCTAAAATGAAATAGCCATAAAATTTTTTAATCTTTAAAATCAGGTATAAAATTGGTTAAAAAAGCCATACTGGCACTAATAATAGGATTTATTACTAAACCCCAGAAATGTATAAAAATACAAATACAAATAGTATGGTAAAAGACTAAATTGCATATTATATAAGCGATATACATCCAAAAAGCAGCGTTAGCCCCTATTGTTAGTGCTTTTATGGCAGAAGGTTTGTTGAAAGTAAAGCGATAAGCCCACAATACTATTACACCTGAGAAAGCATATAGAATTGTAAACTGTTTTGACAATCCTATATAAAATATAAACAGTAAAAATAATCCCAGGACAACTGTTCCAGCATTTAGTTTCATTTTAAATCCTAATTTTGAAGATGTTTTTATTTTAACATTTAGTGACAGTATGTGAAAAATAAGTTTTTAACGAATAATTCAAAGGAACAATCAGATCTGGTACTAAACATATGTGTTACTATACAAATAAAAGATTAAAAAGCTCTTTATGCCTCTATTTACGACTTTTTTAAGGGTTAATAACAAAATTATCCAGATTGTTTAAAAATGTTAATATTATAACCTTATTTGTTAAGGTCTTATATGCTCTAAAAACCCTATCAATTCAACCTGATACACCAAAAGTAGTAACTCTCTCCTTCTGTTATGGGATTTTAAAATATTCTATAACCATTAATAATAATAATAGCGATGGGGTGTATTTACTATAATAAACATCAGATAAGTATAAACCTGCAATGAATAACTGATAAAATTGAGTTTTAAGGAGCTGGTATTATTATAAATCTCACACATCAATGTTTATAATCAGACAGGACAACAATGAGTAATAAACTTCTGATATATTAACCTGAAAAGAAGTTTTATCCTACATATTTTATCTTAGAAAAGAGAAATTAAATTTAATCCTGCTACAAACAAAAGAGGAAAGGAAATATGAACACTACAGTTCTTCAAAAACCTAATACCATAACTTCTTTTCGTAATAACAAACCTGTAAAACCTGTTACAAAAGTTGTGGTAGTAGAGGATGATGAAAGTATCCTTGAGCTAATTTATTTTGCGCTTAAGAAAAAAGGTTATGAAGTAAAAACATACAACAATGCGCTGCCAGCACTGGATAATATTAATATAGATAAGCCTGATATCGTTATTTCAGATATCATGATGCCCGGTATGGATGGCATAGAGTTTTGTAAACATGTTAAGAATGCCCATAAAGAGATCTATTTTATTATTTTAACAGCTAAAGACACTATAGAAGATAAAGTTGAAGGTCTTGATATGGGTGCTGATGAATATATTACAAAGCCTTTTGACTTTATGGAACTTATAGCCAGAGTGAAAGCTGCTGAACGTATTATTGAAAATCAGAAACAGCTTGTATACCTTAATGAAAAACTTGAAAAACTGGCTGATACTGATGAACTAACCCGGCTTAAAAATAGAAGATATTTTCAAAACGAAGTACCAAAAGAAATTGAACGATCCAGTCGTTATGGACATACAGTATCTATCATAATGCTGGACATTGATAATTTTAAAATTATCAATGATAATGAAGGTCACCAGGCAGGAGATAAAGCTTTACAGGCTGTATCACAGATTATAAAAAATTCTACTCGTGAATCTGACATAATTTGTCGCTATGGTGGTGAAGAATTTGTGGTTTTCTTGCCTGAAACAAACCCTAAAAATGCTTTTAAAGTTGCTGAAAAGATCAGAAGGAACATAGAAAAAACAGATGCAAACTTTATAGGTCTCAGCAAGCCTCTTACTGTTAGTGCAGGTATTGCTATTAAGACGCCACATATGAAGATAAGCCTTAAAGAACTGGTTGAACAGGCTGATAAAGCTATGTATACTGCTAAACGCAGCGGTAAAAACAAAACCGTTATCTATAAATGGTTTAAAGTAAATGATTTAAAAAATGTTCACTAACTTTTCAGTTTTATTTGTTGTTTGCGATCCAGAGAAGCGCAGGGTGCGCTTTTTTTTAAAATTTAATCTTAAAACCCTTTCTATAAAAGCAAAAAGACCAATAAACAGCTGCAAAAAAATTTTTTCAAAATAAATGCTTAAATTTTCTTTACAAACCGTTCCAAAAATAAAATTAGTTGTTTTTATATAATTACAAGACAATTCCTCTAAATAAATTCCGTAATCTCTCTACTCTCTCATATAAGGTTTCAACATTCCCGGAAGGGAATTTTTTTTTGAAAATTAGTTCAGTGAATAAATTTTTTTTGTTAGAAACCTCATCATACTTATATATAAGTATTTTACAGAGCATTGTTCTTTTTCTGGTATTTACAGAAATAAAAGCAGATTATTTATAAGAAAACCTTTTTAGCTTTCAATAAAAAGAAAAGAAGTAAATCAGAAACATTCTAAAGCAATGCTCTAAAGATTAAAATTTGCTAGCAATGGATCTAATTAGCATACCTTTATCCATACCCGGATTAAAAATGCCGCTGTTTCCATTTTTATCAAACTGCCAGTTGAATTTTTCTTTACATTCAAACTCAAAAGAATCTTCTGTTAGTTTAACAGAATAAGAATCTCCCATAGCAGGTGGTTTATCTAATTTAATAGCAATTTCTTTAAAGAAATTAACGAGAAATTCAAGAACTTTAGGTGAATTTATTTTTCCCTGAGCTTTAATGACGTTATCTTTGCGTGCAATTTCAAAAAAATCTGCTTCATTAGATAACTTAACCATTGCATCAGTAGTAAAAAACATAAATCTATCCTGATCATCACTGGTTTTAACAGTTTTATCAGGAGTTTTCAATGTGCCTGCAAAGTGAATATTATCGATTTTGTTTAACATTTAAACCGCTCCCTCAAATATTTATAATCTCTCTCTAATAAATCTCCCTCAAAAATTGTTACACCTTTGTTTGGTTAGTTCAATTTATTGTATCCATAAATTACAAATTATTACAAAAATCGAATATAACAAAGAACATTAAAAAACTTCTGACAACAGTTTTTCACAACCTTATTTCAGGTATCCAAATACTTTGTGTGTTTGTTTTGTTGTTTATGAAGAAACTAACACATATGTATTAATACCTTATTATTAACCTCTAAATCTATAGATAAATTTGAAATGTAAGACCAAGTAATACCTTAAAAAATTTGCGATTTTCAAAAATTTAAAATCTGTCTTTAATCAAGCTATATAAACCTGAAAACAGAAAAAAGGGCGGCTAATGTAGCCGCCCCTGATTTTTAATTTATTATGTTAGTCTATACTTTTGCAAAAAGAGGTTCTGCCTCAAGTATTTTTTCTATTTCATCACGATCACAGTCCATTATAAACTGAATGCCTGTAACATCTTCAGCATGACGAGTTAATGAGACTATATCATTTCGTGAAATGTATTCCATTTTGAATTTTCTATTTCCACACATAAGTTGCCTCAAGCCCTGCTTGACTCTTTGATAATAAGTATAAAGAGCAACAGCGCCATAAGTTAATTCAGCAACTTCTTTACCATATTTTTTCCTGATGCCAGAACCATAAACGAATATTTCATCAGGGTTTCTGCCGTATTTTTCAATAGGACCAGAAATATTTTCGTCTAAGATCATTCTGCCAACTGTTTTACCAACCATAGCAGCTGTTAAAGAAGATCTGCCCATACCTACAGCTTTAACGTAGGGTGCACCTAAAGCCAGTGCTTTATAAACATGATCTTCAAGTGTAATGCCGCCAGCAATAACAAGGTCAGGAACATACTTACCTTTCTCATCAAGTTTTCTGGCAAATTTATAGAGCAGACTTTCAATCTCAACAGTAGGTATACCCCATTCATTCATCATTCTCCAGGGGCTCATACCTGTACCGCCGCCTGCTCCGTCAACAACCAGAACATCAATTTCGTAGTCGGATGCAAATTTAAGAGCTCTTGCCAGATCTGCTGGTCTGTAGGCTCCTGTTTTAAGAGAAATGTATTGTGCTCCTTCTTTTCTGAGTTGCTCTACCCTCTTGGCGAAAGCTTCTTCTCCAACCATACCAAGTCTTGAGTGGCGTTCAAATTCTTTAAAAGCGTTTTTACCAAAGGCTTCAATGACTTCAGGATCTTCAGGATCAGGAAGTACAATGTATCCTTTTTGTTTAAGAACCTGAGCTTTTTCAAGGCTTCTAACTTTGACTTCTCCGCCGATATTTTTAGCGCCCTGGCCCCATTTAAGCTCTACCCATTTGACTTCAAGGTCATTGATGGCATACTCCAGTACACCCAGTCTGCTATCTTCGACATTTTCCTGTACGATAATTGCGCCCTCGTTGGGTGTTTGCCATTCTTTAAAGGTTTTTACTCTGTTAATAAGGTCTGGTGACTTAACAACCCTGCCATTTTTGATTTCTGATTTGTCATCCATACCTACGACGTTTTCACCGATGGTTAAAACAGATCCAGATATGGCTGCTCCCTGCGCAAGATCTTCCCAGTGACGTTTTGCAACGTCTGTTGAGCCGAGCCCGGGTATAAAAACAGGCATATTAAGCTTGATGCCTTTATCTTTACAAATTCTTACTGAAACATCTACGTTACTAAAAATGGCATCATTACTGTTTGCTGCAACTCCCTGTGCCCCAACAGCAGTACCGAGAATGTTAAAATGTGAGAAATCCAGTGGATAATTTTTCTGGCTGGCTGCTGTGATAGAACCAAATGGCTGCGGATAAATTACTTCTGCCCCTCTAATAGCTGAAAGGCCTACTTCGCATAACCCAGGACAACCTTCTATACAGGTTGCGCATAAACCACTAAAGGGAGATACATCATCTTTTGTACGGTTTCTGGTCATTGTTGCTGCACTTGCATTATTTTTTGAATAGGTCATATTTTCTCCTTCTCGTAAAGCGGGTCTTTGTGAGGTTTTGTTAGTTTTGTGTCTGTTAAGACTATTTTATTCTAAAGCATAACTGTAAAGAAATTGTTATAGTTTCAATTATTGCTTGATTAATAAGTTAAAATTCAGGTTAAACAAACAGGTTTATTCTGTAGACAAGCCCCTTTACTTTCCTTTAGATTAGACAGGAGCCGGGTTTTGAAAGTCAAAACCAATTTAAGTTATGCCTGTCTTATTTTATAGCTTTTGTTTCATATATGTTTTAAGATTTAAGAGATATGACAATCGAGAATCATTACTATTAAGTATTTTACCCTGCTACAGCAGTCTTTTGGCTATATAATATGTTAAGTTTACTGTATAAATGTAAATTTTTTACAAATGTATTATTTTCTACTTTTACTGGTAAAAATTTAAAATTTTTCCATCAATATACAGGCTAGTTTGTGTTATTTTTATTGGTGTTACAAAACCAGAATGAAACACTATGAAACTTGCTATCTTTCCTGGAACCTTTAACCCTGTTCATATAGCTCATTTAATTATTGCTGAATCTGCATGGTCTCAATGCAGGCTGGATAAGGTGCTTTTTGTGACCTCATGTATACCGCCCCATCGTTCTGAAAACATTGCCCCTGCATCTGAAAGACACGAAATGGTTGAGCTTTGCTGTTCAGAAAATGATCATTTTGAAGTATCAACAATAGAAATTGATCGCAAGGGCCCCTCATATACTTATAAAACAGTTGAAAATGTCAGACAAATTTATAATATAACTGATAGGTTATACTTTTTAATTGGTGCTGATGCTATAGGTCAACTTCATACCTGGCATGAAGCGCAACAAATTGTTGATAGTGTCCATTTTCTTGTTTTTAGTCGTCCGGGACAACCTGATATTAAAGAATGTATTGCTTCTACCGGGTTAAAAAACTTTAAATACGACGTAATTGAAGCACCTCTCCTGGAAATTTCTTCAACTCTCATACGTAATAACATCTCATCAGGAAAATCTATTAAATTTCTGGTGTTAGATAACGTCAGGAACTATATTGAAACACACAATCTCTATAAAGAAACACTTAATGGCGGGTTAACCAGTGGATATTGTTAAAATAAAAGAAAAGTTAAAAAATAAGTTGCCAGAAGAACGATTTATGCACTGTCTTGGTACAGAAGAAAAGTCAAGAATACTTGCAAATAAATTTGGAGCAGATGAACATAAGGCTGCTATAGCCGGTTTATTACATGATTGTGCTAAATATATGTCAAAAGAAGAGACATATAAGTTTATTATGGATAAAAATATACCTGTAAGCCTAGAAATAATGAATTCCCCTTCAACATTACATGCTTTTGCCGGAGAATATATAGCTTTTCACGAATACGGTATAAAAGATCCTGAAATACTCAAAGCCATTAGAAACCATACACTGGGTGATATAGATATGTCTATACTGGATAAAATCACTTTCGTTGCTGACAAAATAGAAGGCTATACCCGTCATGCACCACACTTTCAGGCAATAAGAAATCATCTTGAAATTACAAATAGTCTGGATGAAGCAATTTTAATGAGTTACTCTCAAACTATTCAGGCACTTGCTAAAAAAAATAAATATATAAGCCCCGGAACCATTAAAAACTGGAACTTTATGTTACAGACTACAGGCAAAATATTTAATTATGAATCACCTGTAGAAATCATAACAGCACAATCAATATCAAAAAACGTAAACTGACCTGAAGAGCAAATTTATATCAATTTTCTTATCTAACCCGTTTATGTTATCATAGGGCCTTAAACATCTTTAAATAAAGGGAGAACCAGTTATGAAAGAAATAGAAAAGTTATATATTGTTGAAACCTCACTTGCAAAAAATGAAAAACTTACTGCGGATCAGAAATTTGCTCTTGGCTGCCAGTTGCAAAAGCTAAATGTTGACGCTATTGAAATAAACCCAGAAGAAAAGGATCTCATAACTAAACTAAAGCCTGAAATAAAAGAAATAACAGTAACAGCCTCAGCGTTACCCAGACAGGATAGTCTTGATGAAACATGGAATGCCTTAGAAAGCTTTGCAATACCACGTCTTCGCATCAAGCTGGACCCAGAACTGCTTAAAGAAGCAAATCTTAACAATTTAGAAATTAAAAATGATCTTATAAAAATGGTGAAAGACTCGATAAAATATGCAAAAAAACTTACCGATAACGTAGAATTCATTGTGGTCAAGTATAAAGACATTCATAAAATGTTTCTTTACCGAATTCTAGAGGCTACAGGAGATTCAGATGTTAAGATTATGACTGTAACTGATAAAGACTCTATTTACCTTACACATGAATACGCAGAACTCTTTGATAATATAATGTATAACCTGCCTGAATTCGATAAGCTTATATTAGGTGTATCTTGTAGAAACAAGCTAGGGCTAGCAACCTCTAATACCCTGGCTGCTATAAATTATGGGGCCAGACAGGCAGATGTAAACCTTATTGGCAGTAACAAATGTAGTGACAATGCAAGCCTGAAATCTATTTTAAAAACATGTGAGCTGAGAAATGACGTCTTTAAACTAACACATAACCTTAATTTAGATGAACTTGACAACAGTTTTAAAATGCTTAAAGACTTTATAAATGGCTGATATCAATGAATAAAAAAGATTTTTTGACTGGTACTCTGTGTTTTTCTATTCTTCTTGCCGGGGGGTTAAATTATTATAAGTTAAAACAAATTATTGCCCTGCAAAAACCACTGAAAATAAATAATGTTCAACTCAATGAACCCTGTAAAGCAAAAGTTAAAGTAGCTGGTGCAGTGGTAAACCCTGGAGAGATAATTGTTGAAGGTTATCCACCGAGGCTGTATGAGGCTATTCAACTCTGTGGCGGTCTCACAGATAATGCTGCCATGGATAAAATCAATTACGCTATGCCTTTAATGGATATTCAGCTGGTTCACATACCATTTTCATTTGAACAGGAAGTAAAATTTATTAAAAAAAACCACCCGGAAAAGACTAAAGCAGCATCAAAAACTAAAAAGAAAACCTCCAGCAGTATTCCTAAAAGAATACCACAGACCAATGAAGGAAAAATCAACGTAAATACTGCTTCAAAGCTTGGCCTGACAAGACTGCCAGGTGTTGGTGGAACTCTAGCAGATAGAATTATCTCTTACAGAAAGAATAAACCAGTTAAAAAACCAGAAGATCTTTTAAATGTAAAAGGTATCGGCAAAAAGAAACTCGAAATGATACGTCCTTATATTATATTTTAATTTTTTATTCAGGAAAATTAATGAAATTAGACCTCAAGAAAAGTTTTAAAGCTCCATTTTATACCTCAGCACCTGAAGGCTTGCTTAAAGTTTATCTTATAGCACTGGGATGGTTTCTTGCTGTCTGGCTGGTACATTTCATCTTTACTGTCTTTGGCCTTGCCAGTACTGTTTTTATTTGCCTGGTACATATTTTTCATATCGGGGTGATGATAGCAACACAATCAACACAGATAGGCTATTTTCTTGAATCTATTAGGTGTGAACTTGCTGGAGATCAACATGTTATGCCATCATGGCAGGGTAATATACCCCGATATTTTTGGAAAGGGACAATATTACAGTTTGTTATAGCTGTTTATTTTGCTATTATGGCTATTTTTATTCTTGTATTTTATGTTATTGCTGTCTTTATTGTTCCTCTTGATATCAACGTTGTACTGGAACAGGGCATTAATAGAGAAACAGGCAGCTCACTGATAGTTCTTTTACTTTTATTCTGGTTGATACCAATTTTAACAGGTATATTATTTCTTGTTATTTCTCCCTTTGTTGTTATTTCATATGCTGAATCCTTAAGTTTTAAGGGAGCTTTTAATATTATAAATATTTTTAGCCTTATCCTGAAAAGGTTTCCTGAGTATCTTCTGGCTGTTATAATTGCTACAGTACTTTTTGTTATTATTACAATTATTACTTTACTTCTCTGTATAACGATTGTAGGGTGGATTGCCGGTGCTTTAATACAGTTCACAGGTATTATCATTGTATTAAATATGTTTGCACAGGTTTATAAATCAGCAAACTCTGCATCATAAATCGATAATGATAGCTTTGACTCTAGACAACACTTACATATTATAATTTTTTGTTGATTACATCTACCATTTCAGGAGGGAGGGTTCTATCTTTCTGGAGTGACATTTCAATCCATTTGGACTGATAGTTTTTAGATATGCTCTGGAATTTAACTGTACAGAATGGCTCATGAGGTGATACTGTTTCTGTTAAAACTTTTGCAGTAAAGTTAATAAGGGCTCCTTCTTGAGTATCAAACAATCCAATTTGCAAAACCAGCATTTTTTCATCTTTGAAGTATGCCAGCATGTCTTTATCAACTTCATCTGTGAGCTTTATATCATTAACAGTAAATGAATCTGGTATATATTCCAGCCAATCAGGAAGCTTTAAGTATAAAACAGAGTCAGAGTAAATAGGAGTCTGTTCTGTATTCTTAAATATCATATTATAATTGACTTCTTCTCCATAGTTAAAGTTAAATATATTGTCAAAGAGGGTATCATTATATGAAATTCTTGGATTAAGCTGTGGAGGAATAGTTTTAAGACCAGGTGAACCTTTTGTAAGGAAAAATGCAAGCATTCCGCCCCCGATAAGAAGTGGAACAGCAGCTCCAATACCGGCAATAGCCATACCTGCACTGGAACCACCACCCGTTGAAATTTCTCCCTGCTGGGGTTTTGGTGCAGGCTTGGGAGGTTTAGGAGGGTCAGGGTTTTCAGGATCCAGATAAGCTGGTTCAGTAGGAAAGGGTGTCCATATATTAAGCACTTTAGGCATACCTATTGCCCTGTAATCTATAGAGTTCTTTAATTTTAATGTTTCGTCAATCTTATAAGCTAATGCCTGTGAATTAAAAGACAGTAAATTCATGTTGATAAAAGCTATTATAATTATTAATGATAAGCTTTTTCTCATTCTGATAGCACCGTAAATGTTATTGTTCCTTCATAGTCACCCGGTGGTGTCTTTTTTGAAACCCTTATGATAGGGTTGAAGTGAAAAATTCTTTCAATATTGCCAGGTCCAGGGCCGATATCAAAAACAACCTTGGATGGATATATGCGTATATCAGATGGAGGTATCTCTACACCATCCTTTATGCGCTTCATAGAGACAAATACAGCCATTATATTGCCTCGTGAATTATATGTTACAGACATTCCAATAGGTTTATTTGTTGTAATCTCCCAGCTTTCTGTCTCACTGGTAATATTTTTGTCAAGACGCAGGTTAAATTGCACTTCTTCGTTTTTTTTTGGTAAGCCAAAGTATTGTTTGTATTCTGATATGCCGATAGCGTTGACCTGAACCAGTTTTGGTATCGTAACATTAAAGGTTTTCTTATTAATTTTCTTTTTTGCCTGTGCAGGGCTCAGCAATACTGGCATTATTAATATAATCAGGATATTCAATATTAGAAACCTTTTAATCAAAAGCGTTTTACCTCTATTTTTTTCCTGTCAATTTCAAAATGGAGGCCATCAATGTCAATAAAATCATCCATCACAACCGGTATATTTATCTTATCATCAGGTTTTCTGGTAATAAATAGCTCTTTATAGTCTAAATAGTTAGGATCAATAACAACATTGTAGTTTCCAGGAGGTATAGAGCCAATATAAAACCCGCCCCGACTGTCAGTAGTGGTATATTTAACCTCTTTGCCGTTTTCATCGATCAGTAAAACAACTATATCGCTGGTTCTAACATTGTTATTAATAGTAGTAACACTGCCTGAAACACTGCCCGGTGTGACTATAATGCCTAGGTTAGCTTCATACAGCTTGCGGGGTTTAACGTTTATCAGGGCATCTGCGACAGTAGGTGTATAAAGAACCGGTAAATTGTTTCTATCAATGCCTATTTTCATTAACCCCTGCGGTAAAGTAGCAATAAAGTTGCCATCTTCATCAGTAGTAATCTTGAATAAGTTTTGAAAATTAATATCTATTCCTTCAAGGCCTGCTTCCCCCTCGTCATAGACGCCATTTTGATTGAGATCGATGTAGACTTTTCCTTTGACTATGCCCTTGTTTGAATCAAACACAGATGTATTCATAGTGGCATTTTTTAATCCTCTTGGCACTCCAAAATCTATGCTATCAGAAAAGTTTACTGATAAGGAGTGACTTTTATTTTTACCAAAAGAGAGTGCCCCTGACATATATCTGGCAAAACTTGAGTTATAAGCATAGTTTAAAGCAATTTGTCTGCCCGTTTTAAATACATAGCCAAGGTTGCAGCCAAAGTTTACTCCTTTGTCCTGGCCACCGTAGCGATAGCCTACATTTGGAGAAAAGATAAGGTTTTTGATAGGCAGCTGAATGCGATTGAAAGATAATCTGACATTTTTGCTGTATATTGGGTCATCAAAATAAGTCTTATCAGCACCTGCAAGAATTAACCTGTCTTCAGGTTCAAGCATCATCATTTCATGCGAGAGTCTAACTATGCCAAGCTTTCCTGCATCAAAGTTTAGATCTGCATTTAAACGGCTATCCGTTCTGGTGGTTGTTGAAGCCTCAACAAGACGATTTGCTTTTCTGTGCGTACGTGAATAATTAACGCTTAATCGTGCTTTTTCACCAATTTTTCTATCTAAAGTAATATCGTATGTAAGATCTCTGTTGCTGTAAAAGGCGTTTGAAGCTGTTGAAGTTCTTACACCTGCTCTTACTGTAGAAAACTTATCAACCTGACCTGCTGCTCTTATACCATAGGTTGATACAGTAGCAAGACCACCATCAAAATAGTTATCCAGATTAGAATTATATCTGGTAGCATGGGCACTGAAGTTAACATCACTAATTTTCCAGCTGGTATTTAATTCAACACCCCTGCGATCTATGTAATTAGCTGACCCCGGAGAATAAAAATTCGGCCCGTATGAAAACCCTTTTGCCAGAAGTGAAAAGTCTTTCCGGCGGTAATCCATAGTAACAAACCCCCCAAAGTCAGCTCCATAAGAGTCAAACTCCGGATTAATTTTCGAGCCGGCTTTTGATAGGCCAAACTCAGAGGTTATGTTGAGATTATCCGAAGGTTCATAATAAAGGTCAACGGTCATGACTGTTCCGTAAGAGCTATCACCTGTTCTAAAGGCTCTTGCAGTATTAAGCCCTCTGTAGTTTTCTTTTAATACCTTTGATGGCCTTCTTATGATGAAGTCATTAGCAACATTGAGGCCCATCGTAAGGTCTTCTGTGATACCGACTTTAAATTTTGCACCTGTAATATACTTTATGGGTTTTACATAGTTTCGATCAAAGCTGTCACCAAAGACTGTAAAGCTATTAGAAATAGCTGAGGCATCCACACCAGAGAATACCAGATATTGTTTCTGACCGGGTGCCAGTTTATCATTGTCTCTGGAAAATTTACGATTATATACAACCTTTCTGTTGCCGTCATCTGAAAGCTGTTCAACCCTGAAATGTACTATAGATGATTGATCATACTTTAGAGAATTGAATTCAAAACGGCCGTTTTGTACCATCTGCCTGTCTTGGAGGCTATTGTTAACATATAATTCTACATATGTGTTATCATCTGCACTACCTTCAATAATTCTTGGCACATAAGAGTTTCCCCCCATAGCCCCTGGAGTACCAAATCTAACGCCCCACAAATTATTAGAACCTGTTAGTTCTGTTAGTTTAGAGTTTGTTGCACCTATAGAAAGCTGGTATTTTGGTTTAACATAATCCAGTGTAGCTCTGTAACCACTGACCATCATTCTATTATTGCCATAACTCATGTTTGTACCAAGGTTATATTCACCTCCAAGCAGTCTTCCTGTTGTCATAAACCCTGCCGTAGTAAAGGCATTATTGCTTGAATTATTGTAATTTCTTGTTGCATTCATAGATGAATTGAATCGATAGTTGAATTTATTTATACTGAAGAGCTTATTTGACAGGTTTTCAGCATTTTCTATTTCGTTGACCTGTGTTCCTGTGCTATAAGGATCTGAACCTTCTGCCTCTTCGGTCAATTCAATAATTGCTTTTAACATTTTTGTTGTTGTCAGGTTCATTGCATAGTGTTCTTCAATGAAGTTTGATTTAATATCAAGCAGTTCCCGGGCGATGTTTTCGTGGACAAAAATATCATTTTCCAGCAGAAAGCCACTCTTTATAAAGACCATTTTGGGTTCTTTGACTTTTACCTGATTGGTTCCTTCTATTATGAGGTTGTTTTTATAGTCTACTGTTACTGCTTCTTCAGATACAGGGTGTTCAAAGGATATATTATGGTTGACATGGTTCTGGCTGACGTTGATATCCAGAATTTCAGCAAGGGTTTTTATCGGTACTGAAATACTTCCATCTGGCCAGACAATTACTTCAAAGTCATAAGCTATCTGTTTATTGATTCTCAGGGTTATTAAGGAAGTCTCAATATTATCATAGTTATAGTTTATAGCATCAGTACTTTTAGTTAGAGGGTTCAGTGGAGGTAAAATAAGTTTTTCATCTTCTACCTTAATGTTTTCAACATATTCAGGGTCATTATCCTTTCTGGAATATGTTAGTTTATTGGTCAACCAGCTTATGACATCGTGTTTAATGTTTCCTGGTTGCTGTTTTTTCTGCTCTGATATTTTGCCATTAATGTATGACTTGCCTTTAACGAAACTATAAACAGGCAAACCCTCTTTTGTCTGGCCTGTTTTTCTGATGACAGAGTTTAATTCTTTAACCGGACTATTATAAAACTTTCTTAAGCTTGTAATTGCCTTCACATCGTGGAGTGTAATCTTATCAGGACTGTAATTAGCGCATGCTACCCGGGTGTTTGCAGAAAAGATGACAGCACAAATTACGGTCATGATAAGCTTCTTTTTATTACATGACGCAAAACGAAGGCTTTTCAGGCCAAAAGGATGTTTTAGCGTGTTGAATTTTTTACCCATAAAGTATTTACTGGTCCGGTTATGGTTATAAATTTTGAATGATGGTGCTACAAAGTTATTGTATTCTAGTTAGCTTAAAGTTCAACTGGTTGTGATAAGGTGTCATCGCTGTGTTCAAGCTCATCTATGGTGATTGGTTTTTCAAGGTATTCTTTGATATCAGTTTCTGCAGCAGGTTTACCAGCAGTAAAGACTGTCTCAGCGGCCTTTTTGTGCTGTTTGCCAGTTATATCTTCGTGATTGATTTCAAGAAGAGCTTTATATGTTTTACCTTCTTCAATTTTAGGAGGTATTCTGATAACCATAGTCTGGGTTCTGCCTGGCAGCAGTGTATGTTTCTTGACAGGTACATCTATTGGCTTTGCTAGATGCGGCGCAGTAAGGGTTAATTTCCCTTTAACATAGCTATGAACGTTGCCATCGTTTTTAAGTGTTACTTTCAGGGCTTTTCTGTCTTTATATTTGCCATACCCAAAATCAAGCAGTTCAGCATTTCTTGAAAGTTCACCGTTATAAGCATAAAGTGTTACCCCATAGCGAGTAACGAAGTTGATCAATACTCCGAGCTTGTCGTCAGAAGACTTCACGAGTTTTTCTTTAGGTGTAACAGTTTCAAAGAAGATTATACCTCTCTTTTCGCCATTAAGGTCTTCCGGCAGTTTTGCTGTCAGGCGCACAAGCTGTTTCTGATTGGGCTCAAGGTCAAATTCTCTGGGGTTGAATTTGACATAACCAGCAAGAGAATCATCCAGGTTGTCAGTATTAAATGTCATGCCGCCAAATTCATCCAGATCCCAGTTTTCAGGGTATGCCCGCACCCTTATCTTTTTGTTATTCTTGTTTTCAACCATAATAGCTTTAGAAACAAACTTTCTCGGGCTTTTAGAAAAATCCAGTTCAAGAATGTTCGGATAAACCAGAACACCCCCGACATCTGCCCTGGCTGGAGTTGATAAAGGCATAACCAAAGCGACAATCAGAAATAATACACTTATACATTTTTGAATGTTCATGATTTTTTTGAGCTCCAAACTTTTTGATATCACAATACAATTTAACGTTAACAAATACCTTGAAAACCTGGTTAAAAAGCGGGCAAAGTCAGCCTCTACCCGCTTTAAAACTTCTGACTATGTGTCAGCAACACTGATTTCAACAGTGATGCCCATAGTTGTTGGCGGATCATCCCATCCTACTGTTGACTCATCAAGGTCTAGCATGAAGTCTAACCAGAGTTTACCTTCAGCCCCGTCAATTTCGTTGATCGGCAAATCTGAAGCAGTAATAGACATGTTGGCTGTGCCTGCATTGAGAGAGAGTGTTCCAAAGGTTTCCCAGTCACTATCTCCAGCGCCATCATCATAGCCGATACGGGGTTTGGCATTTCCTGCTGTGTTGACAATAAGAATGTCTACCTGTGCTTCCAGGTTAAGACCATCCCAGGTATCATCATCATCAGCATCACGGAAAATGGTAATGGCATTAGTACCATCAGCTGCATCATTTACCGCACTGATAATGGTTTTGTTGGTGACACTATCACCTGTGATATTGATGTGAAGCGTTTTGCCGGCACGTTCATTTGATTGAACGTAAGTATCAATACTTCCGCCAGAACCATCTCCATCGCCATCACCGATAACAACCTGGTGGTTGCCACTGCCGCCATTATTGGTGGTTGCATTGAGGTCGGCAGCCGTCAGTGCACTGGCAGTGAGATCTGTCTCAATCGTATCATCAATTTCTACGATTGTCAGTTCTGGTATTGTCAGTGTGAAGTCTTCATCATCAGAGTAGACATTCTGGGCATAAGCAGCAGAGGAAGCTATAATGGCCCCTGTCAGGCATGCAAGAGAAAACAGTAATAGTTTTTTCTTCATAGCATTTTCTCCTTTTGTTTGTGTACACAACTTGTAAAGGCCTTTTCTATAATAACACTAGTGTATTTGGGTGCGTATTCCATTTCTCTTTCTGATAATAAGTTTCTACTATTATAATGAGAGTTTTTCAGTAGTTCAATATACCTGTATGTAGAGCATTTCAATGGCTTTTAAGATTTGAATTCAAGTTTATATTAAGATTTGAATTAAAACTTGAAGCTAAAAAGCAGTTGTATAGCAAGTTTTCAGTTTGTTAATCGGATAAATCCATTAAACCTTTAAATTTTTCAAAAAAGATACAACCTTTTACCTATACAACAAAAAGGTTAGTAAACAGTTAGTTGAATAACGGTGGTTACTTTATAGTTCCCAGGGTCAAACGGAAAGTTCGGGTCAGAGGATTTGTTGGTGAAAATGTATTTGATGTAATAGGTTTCAAAAACAAGTGTCTTGTCATCACTGTCTTTAGTAGGTTCATTACTGCTTATGAGTTCTTGAAAGCTTGTGGTGAAAGTTTTAACAGTATCCTGACAAACACCGCTGGAGTTGGCTAAACAAAAAGATGTAGTAGCTATACCAATATCTGGTTTGCCGGCATAAGTTAAAACGTTATCTGAAAGCTTTACTGCTACTTCATAAGGTCTGTTAGATTTGACATCTACTGATATAAGGTCACTGGCTGTCGTATCAGCTATCAATACATCGGTTATGCTCCCTGAAGCAAAGTCAATTGCCGGTGCTGAACTTGCTGTTGGCCCTCCTGAAATAATCGAAGTAGTAAAATTCATACTCTGAGAGGCTGTATCAACACTGACATTGTTATCATAGAAAGCAAAAGTGAAGCTTTGTGTATACTCATTGTCAGCAATATCAGCATCATAGGTATCATAGTAAAGGTCAACCGTATAATCTCCGTTGCCAGAGGGGTTTAAAACTACTGTAACACCAGACCCGCTTGAATCAGTAGTAACATTACTCTCAGAACCCTGTCCCTGCCCCTGTGCCGTAAAGCGATACAGCCCGCCATCAGTAGGAGTTCTGTAATCATCTATGTCATATACTGCCCCGGGCGTTGTATAGTTATCAGTATAAATACCTATCTTCGGGTTAGTATGAGTACCCCAATCGCTAACAGTAATTGTACACTGGTGATGATAAGTAGTTTTTGGCGATGCACCACTGGTACCCTGATAAGGACAGCTATCAACAGATATTGATACGGCCTGAGCCTGGCTGCCATTTAATATCAAACAGCACACAAATATTACAAGGGCTAAAAGTATACCCTTCCCCCGTATAAGAAAGCATCTTTTGATCATACTTCGAATATTCATATGTTTACGACAGTTATCACAAATGATAGAAAAGAAATAAGTTGATTTCAATAGAATATTTAAAATTTGACCCTTTAGTGTTAACATTTTTGCCCTTTAATAATAATCATTACTGATAAGACTTCATGCTAATTCCTTATCTATAAGACTAATGCATAACCATAACTATAAATTTTTTGGTTTCGATTTTCAAAAATTTTAAAAGTAAAGATATGGGTTGAACAAACAGGCGTAGCCTGGGAGTGAGACCCTATGCCTTCCTTTAGGGTGGGTGGGATCTGGGTTTTGAAAATCGAAAAATTTTTAAGTTATGCACCGATCTTTTTATAATCATACCGTTAACTGTTTACAGGTTTAAATTTGCATATTTTTGTTACAAAAAGATCAAAAATACCCAACATACACATTGATACCCGTTTTGTTAGCAGTAAAATGTTCTCTTACTCTCAGGTGTGTTGCTACAACCGGATTCGTGAAATTTTGTTTCTGCTATGACTCACAGCCAGTGTGTTAAGTCGATATGCCCTAAAAAAATAGTCTCTAGAATCTATGTATGATAAGGGTTTTCCGAATTTTTGTAAAAAAATTTCTTTGCCTGAATCACTTAGTGTAAGCGTTTTGTCAATTATAAAAAATAAAATAATGGCCAACAATCTTCATTTGTCTTTATTAACGTGATTATAAGTTTAAAAAAAATCTTAAAAAGCCTTGTCAATAAAGCATTTGCCCCACTGAAAAAAACATTGACTTTTACTATAACATCGTGTATAACTTATTAAATCAAATAATATTTTTTAATGTTATTAAAAGGAAAGGTAGAAAAGGATTTTTATGCGGCCCGAAGGAGAGCGAAATTGGTTAAAAATATGGCAGATAGTGGATTCAATTCCACATCCCAAGTTAATGAAGGGTACTTAGCGCCCACACAGGGCAGTATCTCAGTGCGATATGCAGACAGCATAAGCCCTGAGACTACTTGTGTTCCAGATCTTCACCTGGTTGAAACAGAGAAACAACCCGATTATTATTATCCACAGGCACCGGTACTCGAAGCACTAAAAGAATATTTAGAATATCCCGCAGTCACTTTGCATATACCGGGTCACAGTTTCGGAGATGGTATATTACCCGCATTTAGAGAGCTTCTTGGCAGTAAAGCAGTTAAAGCAGATACGACAGATGATTTTGATGGATTGGGACAACTATATCCCCCTTCAGGGCCTATAAAAGAAGCACAGGATCTAGCAGCAAAAGCCTTTGGCGCCTCTCAAACCTTTTTCCTTGTTAATGGATCAACCGTCGGTAACCTTGCACTTGCACTTGCTGTTACCTGCCCAGGTAAGAAAGTTATAGTATCCAGAAACTGTCATCGCTCAGTTATAAGCGGCATCACCAATACAGGAGCGGTGCCTGTCTGGGTTATACCAGATAGAGACGACACATGGAGTATATGGGGTGCTATAAACCCCGAAAATATTAGAAAAGCTCTTGAAGAAAATCCTGATGCAACTGCTGTCTGGATTACTAACCCAACATATGAAGGTGTAGTGTCAGATGTAGAGGCAATTTCTGCCATATGCAAAAAATATAATACTACACTGATTGTTGATGAAGCGCACGGCTGCCACTGGAATTTCAATAGAAGACTGCCAGAAACCTCCCTTAACCTGGGGGCTGACGCTGTAATACATTCTATACACAAAACCGGCGGAAGCTTTTCTCAAAGCTCAATGCTCCACCTGGGCCAACACTCAAAAGTTAACTATGACAATCTTCTTGCTTCTTTAATGATGCTGCAATCTACAAGCCCATCATATCTCCTTTTAACCAGTCTGGATTGCGCAAGAGCCTTTCTAGATAGTACTCATGGCCGATTAAGACTTTCAGAAACCATTCATAAAGCAGAAAAAATTAGAAAGAAAATTAACAGAATATCAGGTTGTTCTTGCCTGACAGGCGATAGCAGACTAACGATTGATCCAACTAAGCTCTATGTCAGCATCGATGGCATAAGCGGCAGGCACCTGAAAGAAATACTCGAACAAGAATTTAACATAGAAGTCGAAGCTAAAACAGATAAAGGTATTCTGGCTCTGGCTAATATTGGCAATACCAGCGATGAGCTTGATTATTTCTATGAAGCAATAAAAAATATTACCTCCAGAAGGCATTTTTATCATTCAGTATCTAAAGAATCTCTCAGGTATATGCCGTTTTCAATACCCGAGATGGTATGCCTGCCCAGAGATGCTCACTTCTGTCAGAAAGAAAAAGTCAGACCTGCTGACGCAACAGGCAGAATATCAGCAGAAATTATTGCAGTCTGCCCACCAGGAATACCAATAGTTATACCGGGTGAAAAGATTCAGCTGGAACACCTTCACTACCTGAAAAATAGAGACTATCTCTGGGTAGTTAAGAAATAATATCATTACTGGTTAAATTTTTTCCAGTGGATTTAATTTTAACCCCATCACTGTTTTTGCTGGTATCAGTAAGTCCTTAATTAATCAGAGATTCCATAGGTAATATCATCTATATTTTTTTGAGCATATTTACTCAATTTCAATATGTGCTTTAACTCAGGTTTTCAGGCCTGATTTTTTCTATAATAAAAGAGAAGTTGAACGAGAGAGCTAAAACACAGGCATTCATCCGCTGAGCCTATTGCAGCTAAATGAGAGTAGAGAACAGAAAGATTTACTGAAGTTTATAAATCATCTAATGAAATCGGGTGTACCGTTTTTGGAACAAAAAGTTTTCTAACTTACAAAACGTAGCTCATAACTCCCTATATTGTAATCTCTTACTTAGGAAATTTAAGAGTGTAAGAACTATTACCTCCCTTCCTCCTAGTTTTTATCACTCTTACATTAAAACAATCAGGTCATGTTGATCTGTTCAAAATAAATCATCTAACAGCTTGAAGAAAAGTTAAAAACTAAAACAAAAGGAGATTTAAGGAATGAAATCCTTATTAATCAACAGAAATAGCTAAATTTAAAGGTTATTTTTAAAGGATAACTTTATTTTGCATCTCCTTAAAAACATCATCTCAGGTAAAGAAACTAAATTTTACAATTAAATATAACAATCCCCAAACCACGGAGGTTAAAACAATGCAACAAATTGCTAGCCTAATGAAAGAACTCAATCTTGGCGAAGACGTCATCTTAACAACCCTCACCAAAATCGATTACATCTGTTCCAAACAAGATTATTCAGATTTCTACAGCTCAACACTATTGAGGATGAACGGTAACGGCGATGGGAACGGTAACGGTAACAACTAACAGGTAAGAGAATTTAATTTAACAGGTCAGTGAAAGAGATAAAGGAGAGAGAGAAATGACAGGATTAAATACAGCAATTCATCAGCATAAAATGAACCTCATGGCACAAATGGATCCTCATAAAAGTCTTGCACAGGAAAATCTTCAAAAAGTCATCAGACAATACTCAAGCTGGATCAATGGTGCAGAAAACAGCCAGGATGCACAGGCTTTCGCTCAGGGGCTGGAACAAATTTTAGCAGCCTTCGGCAAAAACCTTGCTGACGTCGACGGCCTTAATACTGATCTTTTAAACGGTAACATTGCAGCAGATAAAGCTGGTAAAGCAGGCCAGAAAGGCAGTGAATTTGACAAAAAGATCATTGCAGACCTCAGCAACGAATTTGGCATAGATGTCAAAAAAGCCGGCACTACAAAAGACTGGCTTGAACTGGCTAAAAAAGATCAAAACGTCAGGGTTCTTGATAAAAGTGGTAACGAGGTTACCAATGAACGTGAAGGCAGAATTAAAAGCGGCGATATTCTTGAAGTAAATTCAAAACAACACGGTCTGGTAAGGATTTCTGTAGGTGGTGATGGCGAAATCAATGGTGGAGATGATAAAGTAATCTCTATCGGAGGTAAAGCTGCTGCCGGTAACATGGTTGATGGTTTAAATCAGATTAATAATGTTCCACAGCAAGCCCCACAAGGTCAGGCTGTAGCTGGCGCAGGTGTTTTAAACGGCCTCTTTGGTACAAACCCGCTTCAACAAGATCCCACACAGGCAGCTTTAAACCCCGATCAAGCACAGAATCTCTTCAGCGAAAAACAAATCAAGAGTCTTGTTGCTGCAATTCTTGATCAGGCAATGAACAGCGTATACTACAGAGAACAGCAACAGCAACAACAACAATATGTGTAAAGCCATAACCGGCATCATCTAACATTATTACATAACATATTAAGGCGTATAAAAAGGAGATAGATAGATTATGGTATCACAAGTTCAAGTTGTTAATACTCTTATGAGAAGCCCCACTGGTCAAAAACTAATGGAAGAAGCCCAGCGCAGGGGTGTTAATATAAAATTTGCTCCGGATAATGGTGATAACGTCAATGGTCAATATGACCCGAACACAAATACTGTAACTGTTGAGCTTACAAACCTTGAAACGGCTGTTGAAACACTTGCTCATGAGCTGGTTCATGCTATAACACCTGAGAATGGCAACTCTATGAATGAAGAATATATGTGCTTTCTAGTAGGTGAGCAGGTAGCCAAAGAAGCCGGAGTTGACTTTAACCCGCATCATGCTGATTTCTGGAAAAATCATGTAGCCAGTTCATACAAAGGTCTTGCACAGGATAACGGTATAGCCAATGCTTTAAGTTCACTTGGTCTAGCTTCTAACGGTGCTGCAAACGGCCCTGCCGGAGCACTGCCGGGTATGAACTATGCTCCTGCGACAGCAGCAGCAGCCCCTAATGCTAATGACGCTGCTGCAGCGGCCAATTATGCTAATCCACTGAATGCTCAGGCTAACCCGTTCGGTGAAGCTCAAAACCTCGGGCAGCAAAATGCACCGACAAATATGATGCAAAACCCTGAACAGCTTATGCAGTTTGTAATGATGATTATGCAGTTCCTGATGCAGATGTTTGCCAATATGGGCCAGATGATGGGCCAGCAGCAGAACCCCAATGATCCTGCTAACCCGCTGACACCTCAGAACCCGTTAATTCAACAACAACAACCCCAAAATCAACAAAATCCGCAAAGAATGTTTGTTCTTACTTCAATGAACATTATGGGTTAATGATTTAATACCTCTGAAACTTTATATAAGAGAGAAAAAAGAATAATAATGGGGCCAGTGCCCTTTAATAAAAAGAGTCAGGCCCCTTTATAAGTTTAAAACATAATACTCTATTAGCTCATCTCCAAATTTATTGCTCTCAATCGTTTTACTTTAGCATACTCATACTCCAGATTATTACATGCTCCAAAATACTACCGGAAAATGCTCCTTAATAAAGGAGTTTTTTTTTGCAATCAAAGAGAATACAGAATTTAATAATTATATAGCAATGAATAACAGCAAAACAAAACGGACAATTCAAACATACAAAAGCCCAGGTTATACCTGAGCTTTTGTATGTAAGACAAAAAATCCTTGTGGGGGATAATTTTCAGAATTCAGGGGGTTACGCTAGTGTGGGGGTTGATTATCCGATTACTCCAGTTGCTTCAACAGCCGGCAGAGGAGAGCTATTATTTTCTTGAGGAACCATAAAGCTTCCAGAACAGGCTATTAAAGCCAGAGCAATAACAGATACAATTTGCTTTTTCAAAGATACACTTAACATTTCTACTCCTCAAAAAATAGTTCTCTCTGGGACACCTCTATATCTATAAAAACAAACAAAGGGTTCGAATTGCTAATTTACAGGCATTTATGAACTTTCTTTAACTTTTTATTCAAGTTTGTATACCTGCAAAATTTGCCCTAAAAATATTTTTATTTAAAAAAATTTTTTAATATAATGTAATATTTTGATACACCCTGAGATAATTGTATGCTCTAAACCATAAAACAGGAGATAATCTTTTCTATGAAAGAAAATGCCTTCATATATGTTCATATACCTTTTTGTATTCAAAAATGCCCCTACTGTAACTTCTGTTCTTTTAAATATGATAAAGAATTGATGGATCGCTATGTTTTAAAGTTGTGTGAAGAAATAAAGTATAAGGTTGATCGGTATTCTATCAACTCTATTGAGAGTGTTTATCTTGGTGGGGGTACGCCAGGGTTATTGACACCCGGCCAATTGGAACAAATAGTAAATGCTCTTGATCCTTTAAAGTTCAACAAAGAGCTTGAGTTTACGATAGAGGTAAACCCTAAATCGGCAAATAGAGAAAAATACAGTGCAATGAAAGACTTTAAAGTAAATCGTATCAGCGTGGGAGCCCAGTCATTTGATGATGAACTCCTAAAAAAGCTGGGCAGAATACATACTGTAGATGATATTTACTCCTGTATTAATGATATATGCCTTGCTGGCATTGACAATGTTAGTATTGACCTGATGTATGGTATACCTGATCAGACATTCATTCACTGGAAAAAGACTTTAGATATAGCTTTGTCTCTGGATTTACCTCATATATCTACATACGGTTTAAAAATTGAGCCTGAAACCCCGTTTTATGAGCAATACAGCCCGGAAAACCCTGATTTACCTGCTGATGAAATAACAGAAAAAATGTTTCTGATGACAGATGAAATGCTTGTTAGAGAAGGTTATGAGCATTATGAAATCTCAAATTATGCACGAAATAAGGCTTATTCAAAACATAACCTGAATTACTGGCAAAATAACAACTATTTTGGCTTTGGGCTCTCTGCACACAGTTTTTTTGAGTTTATACGCTGTGAAAACACTTCTTCGCTTGAAGATTATCTGAAAAACCCTTTTCAAAATAATATATGCCATAAAATCTCAAATGCTGAATATATTGAAGATGCAATATTTCTAAATCTTCGCCTTGCCAGTGGTATACGGTTAAAAGAATTTTCTCAAAAATATCATATTGATTTCATGAAACATTATAAAAATATAATTGAAAAATATGCTGATTTTTTTACTATTTCAAGCAATCATATAGCCCTAAACTTAAAAGGAATGCTTTTAAGCACAAATATTCTTGCTGAATTTTTAAAATAAACCTCTTTTATCACAATAAATCCAAACTTTTGTAAAACATTTGTTCTATAATGGTTAAGTCTTTAAACTATTAATAAATGTATCTTTAATTTTGAAAACGAAAAATTTATACCTGCTAAAGGAGATCGCATTCAATGTCTGCTCAAGGATTAACATCATTTGAAGGATTAATAAACCATATTCTGGGGCTTCCCCTATGGATTAAACAGGTTGTTTATACTGAACTTAAATCAGATCTTGAAACAAGTTCAGCACGATTTACGCTGGAAATGATTAATAAAGATGATACACTGCCATTGTTTGTACCTCCAATAACATTTCTGGGCAGAAAAGAGCTTGAAACTAAGACCAGAGGCCTGGCTCCAGAAACTTACAGGTTTCTTGAAGGGGCTGAAAAAACTATGAGAATACTTGATATTTGCATAGAAAACAGCTGGACACTAGAAACATGCGCTATTCAGATGCTTATGTGTATGGATCAGGAACTCATTTCTCCGCCAAGATCACCGGTCATTAGCGGCACAGCCCAGTATCTTGCAGGCAGAATCAGACTCGGGGAATACCTCATCAAGTTGAACAAAATCTCTATCGATCAGCTTGATCAGGCATTAAGAACCCAGAAATATATTGAACACTCTATCGGTGAACGTACCGGCCTCGGCGAAGTGCTGATCAACCTCGGATACATTACAAAAAATGACACCGAAAGTATATTGTTCCTTAAAGAAGAAAGCCGTAAAAAATATGTGCCAGATATCTGCTATGACGGCGAAGACAAAGCAGCAAGCGAAGAAGTCATTCTTAAACGTGAAATACAGGATATCAAAAGCAAAAACGATCGGCTCATCGTTGAAAATACACAGTTAAGAGAACAAATAAGAAAACTTCTCAAAATGTAAGTTTTATTGGAGATCTCTGAATAATTTAAAAGTTCACAGATTCAAGAAATTAGTGTCGGGGGTTAAAAAAACCGCACAGCGGTTTTTTTAACCCCCTCCCTGTTTTTGCTGGAATCAGCAATTTCTTAATTAATCAGAGGTTCCATTGTTCTAACATCAACTTTGAATTAGTATGTGTTTTGGGTACTACACACCCAAAAGCACCATCCAGAAAGCCTTCTTTAAAAACAGGTCTCGAAAACAAAATGGTATCAACAATCCATACAGGGCAATTATTAATAATTGTAATTATCCTATCACTTGTATAGTAAAGGCATGAAAAGTTTTTAATCCGCTTTCTGGGTTGTAAAAAAGTTTTTTTTAAAAAAAAATTATAGTAAACTCAGGGCTTGTGTGGTTTAATCTTAAAGAATTTTTTTAAAATCACTTTATGAGTGAATTTTGTTTTAAAGGAGAAAAACAAATGTCTAAAACTAAAATGATTTCAGTGTTAATGACATCTCTATTCGTAGCAATATTTTTTGTTTCAGGATGTCAGAAAAATGAAACCGCAGCACCGGAAGAAGCTAGTGAAACAATTACTACTGAAACTTCTGTTCCTGTTGAAAATGTAGAACCAGTTGAAAACATAGAACCAGCTGAAGAAGTAGAAGTTGAAGAAGTAGAAGTTAAAACAGAAGAACCGGTTGAGCCAGCAGAAGAAAGCGAAATGTAGTTTAAACAGGCTTTCTTAAATACAGATATTTAAAAGTATTGTTTTAACTTGAAAAACCAGGTAACCCTGGTTTTTTTTATGGATAGAAGAAATAGATTGAGATACAATAGAAAAAATTTCTCTATGAAAGGAGTTTACTAATGAAAAAAATAAAACTAACAACATTATTAATCATTGTCCTGTTTGTTATGACCGCAACAATAAGTGCCTGTCAAAAAAAAGATTTACCTGCTACTGAAGTTGATGTCAATGTTAGTGAAGAAAATGGAATGCAAAAACTTGATGTTGAAATCAAGACAGATACTGAAAAAATGGAACAAAAAATTCAGGAATCTGCTAAAAAAATAGAAACAAAATCTGAAGAAGTTGAACAACTTATTGATGAAACACACAAAGATGTTAAAGAAGAAATGAACGAAGCAGCTAAAAGCATTGAAAAAACCTATGAAAAAACTGAAGAAGCACTGGATAAAAGAGCTGAAGATTTTGAAAAAGAGCTAAAAGAAGAAACTCAAAAACTGCATAAAGAACTTCACAAAGAGATGAAAAAAGACTGAAAAACGGCTCGCACTATTAAATGCATCTTTGTATAAGGTATCAGTTGCCTGATTGAAAAAAGGTATTATCCTAAATTCCTTGCACAAAAAACATGTTTTTGAGACAACTAAAATAACAGTAATATGTTGCAGAAAATAGAGAGGTAATCTGGCAGATGAAAATTGTAGTTTGTATTAAACAAGTTCCAGACACTGCTGATATCAAATGGACAGAAAATAACACAATGATAAGAGAAGGTGTAGAAAGTATTTTAAACCCCTTTGATGAATACGGTGTTGAGACAGCCATTAGACTTAAAGAATCTATTGGTTCAGATGTGACTATAACAGTAATGACAATGGGCCCACCACAGGCTAAAGATGCCCTTAAAAAATCACTTGCCATGGGGTGCGATGATGCCCTGTTAGTATCAGATAAGAAATTTGCAGCAGCTGATACCTGGGCAACAGCCAAAACAGTATCTCAGGCCATTAAAGATCATGTTAAAGATTATGACCTCATTATTTGCGGACAATATGCAATTGATGGTGATACCGGTCAGACCGGGCCATCTGTCGCAGATTCACTGGATATTCCACAGGTTACTTATGTAAAAGAAATAGTTGAATATAAAAAAGAAAACAATAGTTTAGTTGTAAAAAAAGCTGTTGAAGATGGCATGCAAACAGTTGAAATGCAGCTTCCCGGTCTTTTATGTATGCTAAAATGTGATTATAGCCCTCGTATGCCTAATATTAAAGGGGTTATGAAAGCAAACAGAGCTCAAATACCGACGGTAGGGCTGGCAGACTTAAACCTTGAAGTTGATCAGGTTGGTCTGAAAGGTTCTCCAACTTTTGTAGCCAAATCTTATCGTCAACCTCCTAGAACACAGGGAGAAGTCATTGACCAGGGTGATACAAAAGCAAACGTAAACCTGTTAATAGAAAAATTAAGAGATAAAAAAGTTCTGGTAAGCTAGACTTAGGGAGTTTAAAAATGCATAAAGTTAATGTTGAAGAATATAAAGGAATATGGGTCTATGCAGAATTAGACTCAAACAGAAATATTGTCGGCGTAACTAAAGAATTGCTGGGTACAGCACAAAAATTATCTGCTGACCTCAATGGTGAACAGATTTGCGCTGTTCTTTTAACTGGTGAAGGTGATACCGGTGAGCTCTGTAAAGAGCTTGCAGCTAATGGCGCACATAAGGTCTATGTTGTTCAAAATGATCTGTTAAAAGAATATAGCACAGAGCTCTATTCTAAGGTAATATATGACCTAGTAATGGATAAAAAACCTTCAATACTCTTGATTGGTGCAACAACAGAAGGCAGAGACTTTGCTCCAAGAATTTCTTTTAGAGCCTATACTGGTTTAACAGCAGATTGTACTGAGTTGGCAATTAATGAAGAAGGCCTCTTAAGTGCTATAAGGCCGACATTTGGCGGTACTTTAATGGCTAATATTCTCTGTAAGAAAACACGCCCGCAAATGTGTACAGTTAGACCTAAAGTTCTCAAACGTCCTGAACCTGATTATTCCAGAACAGCAGAAGTAGAAACCATTAAAGCAGAACTGAACCCGGCAGACCTCAAAACAAAAATTCTTGACTTTAAACCCTATCAGGTTGATACAGGCGTCAGAATTGATGAAGCAGAAGTTATTATTGCAGGTGGCAGAGGTTTAAAATGTGCTGATAACTTTGCTGTTCTTGAAGAACTGGCAAGAGAAATCGGTGGTGCTGTAGGCGCAAGTCGTGCAGCTGTTGATGCAGGCTGGAGACCTCATAGTGAGCAGGTTGGGCAGACCGGCAAAACTGTTGGCCCTAAACTTTATTTTGCCTGTGGCATATCTGGTGCTATTCAGCACCTTGCAGGTATGACCTCCAGTGATGTTATTGTTGCTATAAATAAAGATCCTGATGCTCCTATATTCCAGGTGGCAGATTATGGCATTATAGGCGATGTATGTGAAGTTGTACCGGCTCTTACAGAAGAACTTAAAAAGCTCAAAGCCTCAACAGGGGCTGTAAGCTAAAATATATTATCAAGCCGGCCTTTTAAAAGAGGCCGGCTTTTTGTATCTTTATTACCAAATAGACACCTGTAATAGGTGCCTGTTTGGTAATTTTTATTTGTTGTGCAATCTACTTGGATGCAGTTTCTCTTTGAACAAACTTTTTTAGCCTTGATTTTCTTCTTGCAGCAGTATTTTTATGGTATACACCTTTGCTAACTGCACTATCGATCAATCTATAACATTTATCGACCAAAGGTTTAAGTTCAGTTTCTTCTTTAGTAGTTGCTAAAGAATCTTTTAAATTTCTTATTGCTGTTTTAATTTTTGATCTGACAGCTTTATTTCGAATTCTATTTCTTTCAGCAATTTGCACCCTTTTAATAGCGGATTTAATATTAGGCAACTTTTTTCTCCTTTTATTTATTTCTGAATCCGGGCGGATTAAGTAGGGATAGCGTTCATATTACATAAAACGTTTATTAAAGTAAAGTATTGCATCTCTTTTCTTGAATTATATCTTAAAATTTAACTACCTCAACTTTATTACTGTCTAAAATCTTCTGTTTAATTATAAAGCAGCATGAAATAATTGTTAATAGCGTTTTAATGTCAGGAGACAGGTTAAAAAAACAAAACGATATAAAGCAGATGTTTAATAATCTCCCGGGAATTAAAAAATATTCCAGTGGTTGCAGGGTTTTTGGCGATTTAAGATTAAATATACCTACTTCGGGTGATTCAAAAAATGCCATGATTATAAGATCATTTTCCTTAACAGATGTAATTAACAATCGTACTCACTTTAAGGTAACCAGAATATGAGCAGGTTTTCAGATTATATTAAAACAGAAGACTTCAAAAAGGAAAAGCACGTCCCTGTTATAGACTTACCTGAAAATATAAAGGCAGGCGAGGCTTTTAATGTAGAAGTAACTGTTGGTAAAGAAATACCGCACCCAAATACTACAGAGCATTTTATAGCCTGGATATTATTAACCTACAAACCTGAAGGTGAAAATTTTGCTTATGAGCTCGGTAGAGTTGATTTTACAGCTCACGGAGCATCTGCAGCAGGTGCCAATCAGGGGCCGGCATATACAAATCCGGTGGCTGTTTTTAATGTTAAATTGCTTAAACCGGGTGTTCTTACTGCTGTTGAGCATTGTAATATCCATGGTTTCTGGGAAAGCTCTAAAGATATAAAGTTTTAGCTTAATACCATACACAAATATCGTTAAATACTAGCTAAAGAAGCCCATTAATAGACTCACCCTCTACTGGTGAGCTTTTTCTTTTGAAATTATTTTAGATTTCAATATCTCTTAACTCTTGGGATTTTGAACTTATACCTGACAAATATTTATAAACATTTTTAAGAAGATTCCCTTTTTTATTCAGATTGATTTATAATAGAACCTGTACCAAATAGATTGATCGCTAAAAAACAGGCTAAAATGGAATCTCTTATTGCTCTAAGAAATCAAACAATTATCTTTACCCTTGCACTGGGTATAGCTGGTTTTACCGGGCTTCTTTTTTTCAATCTAATTAATGCTTTAAGCTTTCTAACAGGAGCCATTATAAGCACTGCCTATATATGGCACCTGAGCGTCAACGCAGATAAAATTGGTATCTATAAAAAAAGTGCTAATTCAATTATTAGAATTATCCTGGCAATGGTTTTAATTATCATTGCTGTTAAGGTTTTTTCCCTGAATTTCATTTTTTTGATACCGGGGTTTTTATGCAATCACCTTGCCTTATTTGGTCTTGTTGTCAGACAGTTAGTAAGAGATAGGAAAACAGAAAGTTGCAAATAAACATTGGCGGACACTGGGTTGAAGAAATACCTGTACCACTGGGGCAGTTTAACACTGTTCATATGGATACACTTATAACTGCCTGGCTTGCAATGGCAATCTGTATTGTAACAGCACTGTTAATTACAAAAAACTTAAATAGAATACCCTCAAAGGTTCAGGTAGTAGCAGAAGCCCTGATGAAGTTTCTTGATAACATATCAGTATCTCAGATGGGCAAAGAGGGCATCAAGCATACACCTTTGATAGGTTCGTTATTTCTATTTATACTGGCCGGAAACCTTATTGTAAACCTGCCTTTGAATATGATACACTTAAAAGATGGAGAATTTGCTTCTCCGACCAATGATTTGAATACGACAGTAGCCCTGGCATTACTGGTCTCGATATATTATTTTGGCGCAGGCATATGGAAAAAAGGCTTTAGTTACTTTAAACATTACTTTAAGCCTTTTCCTTTACTGGCGCCCCTGAATTTTTTAGAAGATATAACACGTCCGCTATCACTTTCTGTTCGTCTTTTCGGTAATATTCTGGCCGGTGAGGTTGTTATTGGCGTATTGATAGTATTTTTATTCTTGTTTAAATTTTTAATTCCCATAACAAGTGTATTTATCATTATTATGGTATTGTTTGAATTGTTTGTTGCAGTAATTCAGGCCTTTATATTTTCTGTACTGGCCGCATCCTATGTAGCTGCAGCAACGAGTGAAGACCATTAATAGGAGGTTATTATGAATCCAGAAGCTGCTGCTGTTTTAGCAATCGGAATCGCTGTAGGCCTGGGTGCCATTGGTCCGGGTATCGGTATGGGTAACGCTGTTGCTGCTGCTATTGAAGGTATGGTTCGCCAGCCTGAATCAGAAGGTAGTGTTAGAACAACTATGTTCATTGGGCTTGCCTTTATGGAAGCTCTCGCTATCTATGCTCTGGTTGCAGCATTAATACTTATTGCTAAATACGTCTTTATGTTAATCTAAATTAAGAGAAGCTTATGTTACTTCACTTTGACGCTACACTAATAGTTATAGCAATTAGTTTCATTATATTTGCAGTTATAATGCATCATGTTTTTTATGTTCCTATGAGAAGAATAATGGGAGAACGTGATGAATTTATTACTGCACACATTAATGAAGCCAGGTCGTTAAACGAAAATGCTGAAAACATTATCAAAGAGTATAGAAGCAAACTGCAAAAAGCACGACTGACAGCCCGGGGACAGATAGAAGAACTCTCACAGGAGGGTAAAAAAGAAAAATCTACTATTCTTGTTGAAGCTAAAAATCAGGCTGATAGCCAGATTAAAAACGCCAAAAACCAGATAGAAGAAGAAAAGTTTAAAGCTCTGGACTCTTTAAAAGCTGATGTAGCTCCTTTAGCACAGAATATTGTTTCTAAAATACTGGGTACAACTGTTTCTATATCAGGCATTGATCAGGATAAAATTGATAAACTCTTACGAGGTTAATTGTGTTCGATAAAATTTACTTCATAATGGCAGCTATAGACGAATCAGCATCTGAAGCAGCTGAACATGCACATCTTTCATTATTTGATTTAGTTATTCACTCAAATATTATCTTCATTTGTATTGCATTCGGGCTTGTATACTGGCTTATAAAACGCTATAACCTTTTGAGTGGTATTGATAAAACCCAGACAGATATTGTTAATAATATTCATGAGGCTATTAAAAACAGAGAAGAGGCTATCAAACAACTTAAAGAAGCTGAAAAAAGCCTTGGTTCAGCCAGAGATGAGGCTAATAAGATCCTTGAAGATGCTGAAAATACTGCTAAAGTGCTAAAAGAACAGATTATTAAAGACGCTGAAACACAGGCACACAAAATTCTTGAACAGGCCCACAAAACTATCGAAAATGAAAAAAAACAGGCCGCAAGCGATATTCAACAGCGATTAACTAATGCTGCTATCGAAGTGGCAAGAGATAATATCAAGCAATCACTGGATGAAAACTGGCATAAACAGATGATAGAAAACTTTGTTAATGATCTTTCAAATATTAAGGTAAAATAATCAATGACTAATAGCACTGGAATATCAACAATAGCTGATAGATACGCAGAAGCAATGCTGCAAATTGCAGATGAAAACCAGACTTTAGATTACGTTAAAAATGATATACCTCTGGTGGCAAATACTATTAAAGAAAATAGTGATTTAAAGGTCTTTCTTGAGCATCCTGTTATACCTTTAAAAGATAAAAAAGAGGTTATAGAAAAGATTTTTGATGGCAAAATAAATCCTTCAGTTATTACACTGGTTAAATTGCTCATTGATAGAAATAGAATGTTTATCTATGATGCTATTGTTGACAGTTTTAAAACTCTATTTAATAAGAAATTTAATATTCTTACAGCAAAAATAACAACCGCAATCAATATTGATGATGGTATAAAAGAAAATATACGATTGAAGCTTTCTGAAATACTGTCAAAGCAGGTAGAAGTTGAATTAAAAGTCAGCCCTGATATCCTTGGCGGGGTTATCATACAGGTTGAAGACAATATTATTGACGGTAGCGTCTATGGCCGCCTTGAAAGAATTAAGCAACAACTAATATAAGGGTATTCTAAATATGACTAGCATTAGACCTGATGAAATATCTTCACTTATCAAAAGTAAAATAGAGAACTATGAAGTCGAACTGACTGTCTCAAATATCGGTACTGTTATCGAGGTAGGTGACGGTATCGCCCGTATTTTTGGTTTAAGACAGGCAATGAGCCAGGAACTGGTTGAGTTTCAGGATGGCCGGGGTACTATAGGTATGGTTCTGAACCTTGAAGAAGATAATGTTGGTGTTGTTATTTTTGGCGAATACCAGCATATTGAAGAAGGTATGATCGTTAAAACAACCGGCAAAATTGCTTCTGTGCCAGTAGGGGAAGGGCTGCTTGGCCGTGTTATTGATCCGCTGGGTAGACCTATGGATGGAAAAGGCAGTCTTAATACAGAAAAAATTAGACCTGTAGAAGTTGTCGCTCACGGTATTGTAGATAGAAAATCAGTTTGCGAACCTCTTCAAACAGGTATTACTGCTATTGACGCTATGACCCCAATAGGAAGAGGGCAAAGAGAGCTTATTATTGGTGATAGACAAACAGGTAAAACAGCTATTGCCGTTGATACAATAATTAATCAGAAACATACAGATGTTTTTTGTATATATGTTGCAATAGGACAGAAAACCAGTTCTGTAGCACAGCTAATAAAAACACTTCAAGATAACGGTGCCATGGATTATACTGTTATAATTATGGCATCAGCTGAACAGCCAGCACCTCTTCAATATTTGGCACCTTATGCCGGTGCTGCTGTTGGCGAAGAGTTTATGGAATCAGGCAAACACGCACTTGTAATTTATGATGACCTTACCAAACACGCCTGGGCCTACAGAACGATGAGCCTGCTGCTCAGAAGGCCTCCAGGTCGTGAAGCCTACCCGGGAGATGTTTTCTACCTGCACAGCCGTTTACTGGAACGTGCAGCCAAGTTAAGTGATGAACTTGGCGGAGGATCTCTAACTGCTCTGCCTATTATTGAAACACAGGCAGGCGACGTTTCAGCATACATACCTACAAACGTTATTTCAATTACCGATGGACAGATATTCCTTGAGTCTGATCTCTTTAATGCTGGTGTCAGGCCAGCCATTAACTCAGGTATATCAGTTTCAAGGGTTGGAGGTGCAGCCCAGACTAAAGCTATTAAATCTGTTGCAGGTAAATTAAGGCTAGAACTGGCCCAGTTTAGAGAGCTTGAATCTTTTGCACAGTTTGCCAGTGACCTTGATAAAGCGACACAGGCCCAGCTTCTTAGAGGGCAAAAGATTACTGAGGTTCTTAAACAACTACAATATACACCACTGAGTATTGCACAGCAAGTAACTTTTATTATCGCCGCCAGTAACGCTAAACTCGATAAGATTGATAATAGGCAAATACCTAAATTTAAAGACGAATGGATTAAGTTTATGACCGCCAACTATAAAGAGATTGAAGATCATCTAAATAAAGGTGATAAACTATCCGATGAACAGCTTAAAACTATACTGGATGGAATGGATAAGCTTCTGGAAACTGTTTTTGGCATTGAAATATCTGGAATAGTTACTCAGAAAGCAGAAGAAAAAAAGCTGGAAGACCAGAAAAAGAATACTGAACAAATTGAAGCTGCTAAAACACCCCCAGAACTCCCTGGAGAAGCGGCAAATTCTGAAGACAAAACAGCAAAAGAGCCTGAAAATAAAGAATAATGGTCAAATTATAAATCAGATAATAATGAAAACCATTACCATAAAAGCAAAAATATAGTAAAAACAAGAGGTTAACAATGCCTTCCCTGAAAGACATAAAAAGAAGAATAAAAAGCGTTAAGAGCACTCAAAAAATAACCCAGGCCATGTACATGATCTCAACTACCAAGCTGAAAAAGGCTGAAAATAGGGTTAAAATAGCACGTCCTTTTTCACAGGAATTGCTTAATGCTTTTAAAAGGCTTCTGGCCACAAACGTTTCATTGAAACTGGCTCAGCTTAAATATGAAAAAGCCATTGAAAACTTCCCTGAGTTAATTAAAACACGTGAAATTAAAAACGTTGCAATCATTGTTGTTGCATCTAATAAAGGGCTATCAGGGCCTTATAACACAAACATTGTCAGATTAACACTTGAACATGCACTGGAACTTGAAGAACAGGGCATAGGTACAAAGCTGTATATTATTGGTCAGCGTGCTTATAACGGTTTAAAAAGAAGTGCCAAGGTTGATATTGTTAAGCTTTACAATAATCTCAATGAGCTTGTAACACCGGTAGAAGCTTCTGTTATTGCAGAAGATGTTGCAGAAGCTTATGTTGAGGGCAAAGTTGATAAAATTGAAATTTTAACAACAGAATACAGGTCAAAAGTAGGTAATTCTCCTGAATTATGGCCCCTGCTGCCACTGGAATTACCTAAATATGATACTAAAGAATTTGGCGGCCCGGGAGCTGAAATGCTTATTGAGCCTACTCCAGAAGAGGTTTTACAGCGTGTAATACCTATGTATATGTCTAATAGAATATACCAGGCAATGTTAGAAGCTTATGCCAGTGAACTTACCAGTCGCATGACTGCAATGAAGAGCGCTACTGACAACGCTGAAGACATGATTGGAAGTCTGACACTTAAGTACAATAAAGAACGTCAGGCATCAATAACACAGGAAATACTTGAGGTAGTAAGCGGTGCTGATGCCCTTAAGTAGTTGATAATTTAATCATTAGCTAAAAAGGGGTGTCTATATCCTCTTTTTTTTACTGGTTTTCATGATTTTCAAAACCGTATCAGCTTACCCTGTATGATAGAAAGACAGAAAATCAGTTATTCAGTAAGGGTATGGTTTTATCCCGGGCTGCGTAATACCTGATCAGGCACAAGATGAAAACTTTTCGATTTTCAAAAAACCCTCGAGAAATTTCTATCAAAAGACAGGCTCAGGAAGTAAAATGTTATAAATACTCTTTTTCCAGTTATCAGGTGACAAGATCTTGAAAGGATAAAAAATGAACAAGACATTTATCAGTATTCTTTTTATTACAATGTTTGCTATTTGCATACCGGCAAAAGCTGAAAAGCCTGCAACATTTGAAGATGTGACATTATATCCTGTTGATCAGGGTCAATATATTGAAAGCTTTAGAGATTTTCGTAAAAACCTTCTGGAAATAGCAGAAAACAAAGATCTTGAAGCACTTGATCCTTTTATAGATAGAAATATAAACTTTACTTTTGGGCCGGGTCAAGGCTATCAAGATTTTCTTAAGTTCTGGGATCTTAAACCAGGACATAAAACCAGCCGCAGTGAAACCTTCTGGAAAGAATTCAAAAGAGTGCTGAAATATGGCGGAAGCTTCGTAGGTGAAGATATGTTTGCTGCTCCATATTATTATAGTGTATGGCCAGATAATTTTGATAGCTATACTTTTGGGGTTATAATTGGTGAAGATGTCAATATATACACCAGAAAAGGTGATACACTTATGCCAGCAGGTACTGTTACATATAAAATTGTCAAACCTGTTTATGGAGAATCCTTGAAATACAATGATCTTGAGTATATAGGCGTCAATTTGTCAGATGGAAGGCAGGTTTATGTATATAAATATTTTGCAGGCAGGCCAATAGATTGCAGAGCTGTCTTTGAGAAAGACAAAAACGCTAAATGGAGACTTATAACATTTATTTCAGGAGACTGATAAAGTTTTTATACCTGTAGTGTGTTTTTGTATCTTAATATTCATTCCTGTTTTTGCTTAAAAACCAAAAAGGGTTTATAGTTTAGATATAATGTTAAGGCTGATGCATAACTTGATAATTTATACACCGGTTTGAGTTATAATTCTAAATCACAAAAAGCAGTCTAATAAAGCTTGAAACCAGGTAAGACATTAGGAAAAAAGGGAATAATGTGTTAAAAGAGCAACTAACCTCTGAAAGAAAGCTATACAGGCAAATATTCAAAAAAGCACAGGATGAATTTTTTGTGCTGGCAGATAAAATAAAAACTGAAATAAAATGTAATAATTGCAGGGCCTGCCATACACTGATTTATACAAATAAAACCCCCTCTGAGATTATAGATATATGTTATTCTGAAGACAAAAACAAAGCATTCTGGCAGGTTTTTAGTAATGACTTTGTCGCTCATGGCTATGAAACGCTTTCTTTAGAGGAAATTTCTGCCTTTAATATTCAGCAAAACCACCTCTCCGCAGCAAGAATTAATAAAGACTATGTTGCAAAGGTTCTTAACTTTAGTGAATCAGCTGTATTCTACAGGCTAAAAGACTCTGAGAACTATTCAAACAGTCAGGAGAAACCACCAGAATTGAAAAACTATCCATTTAAGCTGTTAACCTTTCTGCACCCTGATTGTGCGTACAATGACTGGCAGGATGCCATGGATTATATAATTAAAAACAGGATATCAGAAGATATAAATAAAGAAATAAAGCGCATACAGGAACATCATAAAAATTTTCACTGCAAAAGAACCGGTACCTGTTGTCGTCTGGCCAGTGCGCAATATAGTTATGAAGAGTTGAAAAAGAAAGCCAGCCTCGGTGATTCTTTTGCTGAACAGTTTACCAGGGTTTTTGTACCTTATGAGTCAATAGAAGCAGCAAGAGAAAAGTTCCCAGAGTATGTTGATTTTGTTATGAACGAGTTTATAGATACTGAAAATATCTATTTTTATTACTGTACAAAAATTTCAGATGATAATCACTGCTTGATTTATGAATCAGAAGAAAGACCCCGTATTTGTGCAGATTTTCCTAACAATCCTCTGACGATTCTTTATCCTGTTTGTGGTTATTACCCCTGGAAAGAAGAAATCAAGACTTCAGCTCTTCTCTGTCACGCTATGATAGAAATTTGCAGCTATTCAATAGAAAAACTCCAGAATATTAGAGAACTTCAGTCTTATAATACTGTTTAGCATTCATCATTAGCAAGATTCAAGCAGGTCAGGCCTGATGTTTTTGTTTTTTGTTAAAGCAGAAAACGGTTTAGAAAACAAAATGATATAAGACTTATGCAAGCCATTTAAATCTTTTATAATATGTATAATATGTAAGTAACCTGAAAACAACAGGGGAACTCAAAATAATGACCTACAGCGAAGAAGCAATGAATCAAGACCTCAAAAAGATCGTTATTGGTTGCCTTATAGTTATTGCATTGCTTGCAGGCCTGCTTGCACTGCTTGGCTTTGGAGGCTATATGATCTATAAGCCTGTGCTGGCTTCATATTATTATAGCGAAGGTGTAAAAAGCAAAGAGGCAGGTCATGTTAATTTATCAAAAGAATTTTTACGCAGGGCTATTGAGACAGCCCCGGAATCTGAATCTGCTAAAAAAGCCGAAAATTACCTGGCTACAAGGCTGCCCAGATCAGATAATATCAGCGAAGAAGCAATACACCTGAACATTGAAGGCTACAGATATCATTTCAGGAAAAAAGAATACGATAGGGCAATTGAATGCTATCAAAATGCAATAGATGAATCCCCTGAGTTTGAATGGCCCTACTCAAACATGGGTATGATATACGGTTTTCAGTATAAAAACTATGATAAAGCCCTTGAACTGTTAAATAAAGCACTGACTCTGAACCCTGAATATTTTAATGCCAGAACTCATCTTGCCCGGCTCTACTGGATACAGGCTGATGAGCTTAAAAACAATAAAGAATACCTGAAGTCACTGCCCTACTATGAAAAGGCTCTGGCAGAATATGAGCATGCTCACAAGCTGGTACCGCAGGAAAAATTTGTAAAAGAAAACATCTCTGACCTGAAACGTTATATCAACTGGGTAAAAGACAGGCTATAAGAGGTTAATAAGCTTGTTAAGTTCTGGGTTTTTAACCTGTATCAAACTCTAAACGAACTCATGCCTGATAATTTACAGGTTTATCCGGTGCATTCTTAAGCCTGGATTGAAGAAAACTCTCAAAAGCATCACTTCTGGGTTGCTTTGTATCACTGATAGGGCTTGCTAAAAGCGGTCCTGAGACCTGCGGGGTTTCTGGAGATTTTTTACCGGAAATTTTACCCATAATTTTGTTGAGAACCAGATTATTCAGTATTGGCGTCAGTATAGCTACTGCAATTGCTGTCGTGGCAAATGAACTCAGTATACGGGTAGCTTTGATTTTCTGGAATACTGGGTTGACAGCCAGTTTATCCCAGCTCGAGTTGTTTATTGTTTTAGCGAGGTCTTTAGTTAGATTTACACCCCATTTTTTGGCCGCCAGCCTGGGTATTAAGTTTTCCCCAAAATATGTAGCAAATGAAAACGTAGTCAGCGCACCAAAAAACTCTGTGAAAAACTCACGGGTTGCAGTATATCGCCTTGTCTCTTCTGGTATAGATTTGTTTGAAAGGGTTATAATTGGCCTGCATACCATATTAGTTGCAATAACGCCAAGGGTAACATTTTTAGGAGTTAATTTTTGTCCTATAGAAACTAAAGCGCTCATAAAACTCTTTTCTTTTTGCTTATTCTCTGGTTAACACTCTATTGTTCCTAAAGATTATAAGACCTGTCAAAGCAGGTTTGGAACAGGGTGTAAGAAAAATGTAATAAAAGTTTATAGAAATCGTATGCACAGGAGATACAACAAAATCAGGGTTTTTGCAAAGATTGACCATATCAAAGTTTATTGAATGCCTGAATTAGCCCGAAATAAAACTCTCTCCGGAGCGAACTTAGTTCGCTCCGGTAGTTATTAGCCTCTTTAGAACTTTTAAGTCATCCAGAGCACTGCGAAGGATCTATTTATAGAGTGTATAATTCCTGAAAACTGACCTCTGGGGGAGGGAGGGAGGGCACTGAGGGGGCGAAGCCCCCCTATGTAGCCATGTTCCAGTCATAGCAAGGGTTTTGAAAATCAAAAAAAACTCCAAATTCAGTTGGAGATTGGAGCAATTAAGTATAGGGAGTAAATATAGGAGTATTTTTGTCGGAGTTGTTTTGACCTTAATGTTTTTCAAACTTTTAACGAAGAGAGGTTATGATTTTTGTTGTGGCTTGAGTATATCTTTTTTATATCTTAATTATATAAAAACAAAAAACTTTGCACTATTGTTAGCTTTTTCTTACATGAAATGGTTATTTTTATGGGTAAAATTAGCTATATTTTAATTATTTCTGTATAGATATACTGCTATGAAAGGGCTTCCAGTTTTGCTGGAAAATTAAATATTATACTGGTCTTCAAAATCAGTAACCTGTCTCAAATAGAGGCAGGTTCTATAATATCGACAAAAAATCTAAATTATTTACCAGGACACACAGTCCTTAAAAGTACTTTAACAGTGCATTATATTTAATTATTGAGGCAAAAAACCTCCTTTCCGAAGACTGATCCATAAACAGAATGACAGATTTTTGAAAAACGAAAAGTTTTTAAGTTATGCACTGATCCGTTCTTAAAATGGATAAAAAGTTGCATAATTAAGCTGCAGCATTATAAACAGAAATAAAAGCTTGCTTTAAGGATGATATGTATTGTTTTTGTGAAATATCTGTACCGGCATTATCGGTTAGTTTTGAGAAATGCTGCATTGCTTTAGCATAATCAGATTCTTTGCTATCAGATTCTGTGATACCCAGACTGTTTAAAGCTGCTTTGAGGTTAGCATCATATTGTTGACCTCCTCCAGAGGGTGGTGGTGGCTTTTTATTGCCACTATTACCTTTGGCCTTACCTTTTTCAGGGTTTTGTTTACTTTCTTGAGTTTGTTTAGCCTTATTAATAGCTGCCAGATCTCCTTCAAGAGAGCCAGTCGGTTGAAGGCCATATTGTTGAAGCTGAGACAGTATTTCTGGTGGTGGGCCAGAGGCTGAATTAGCCTGATTAATTCCAGCTGGTTGATTGTTAATACCGGTTGTAGCCATAAATCCTTGCATTATCTGGCCATTTTCGCCACCTTGAGAGGTTTCTTTTTGAGCAGTTTTGCTTTTCTGGGTGTTTGCAGTTTGCCACTGGTTGCCGTGGATTTGATTGAGCCCTACTGCATACGACATAATTTACTCCTAAAGATTTGTAAGCAGGTAAGATGTCCTATCAATATAAAAACAAATCTAAAGGATTTATTTCTAGTTCTACAGAACTGTTTTTGGAAAAATAGTCTATAAAAATACTTTGATAATGTCTAAAAACCCTGATTTATAAAAGAATTATTGCCGGGCGTTTTGCTCATGTATTGTTCAAAAACGGTAAAGGGTTTGTTGTGATCAAAGTTTTTCCAGTGATGATTAGAAAGCCGGTGTTTATATTGTCTATTCTGCTCTCTAAAAGAGACCTCTGAAGATTTATGAGAATCGGTTTCATTTCTATGAAAATGAGAATGACCGTTTCTGTAGCCCATGCCGGCCCTGTAGGCTGATATAGAATAAAAAATAGGTAATACACTTTCTATCCACTTAAAGCCTGCTAAAAACCCTGCTGTAGCAACATCATCAAGGTGTAAAATAGCATCAAGAAACTCAGGATGTCTTTCGTTGTTGATGTTTGACAGATTAATTTTTTCCTTATATTCCTTTTCCCTTTGGAATAAATCTTTAACAGCACCCGAAAAACCTTTTTCAAATACAGGGTTTATAATTTTCTTTGATATATAGTTTGCAACCATACTCCCGAAAACAAGACCAGCTATAGCAATACCGCCAAGCATACCTGCAAGTTTAACAGGCTTTGATTGAATGCCCATTTTATCCATGGCAAAAAGGGATAAACCTGCACCAACATTGCAAAGGAATATGTTAGCTATATACTGATAGAAACCCTCTTTAACTTTATCCTTTATTTTAGGCTTCCAGTGCTTTTCGGTTATAATATCTCCAAGTATGCCGCCTGTTATACCCCCCGTAACAGGTATTAAACCAAGCAAAGAAAGATTTTTAATTTCTTTAAGTATTTCTTTATAACCGTGAGCATGTGGATCAGGGATTAGCTTCTTAAGAAAAGCTTTTCCATCAGGCAATTCAGGTATTCGAGAGTAGAGTTTTTTAATCTCTGAAAGGCTTAAGATTTTCTTTTTTGCCTTCTCAAGAATGGATTTTGTCAGATCATCAAGCGAGCCAGCATGCCTGGATACAAACTCGTTGATGAGTTCCGGAGGTTTTTTGTGTGAATGACCGTGATGATGCCCGGAAAGTATGCCATGAAAAATTCTTTTGCCATTGATTTTTAGACCCTTTAAGCAGAGTAAGGCTGAACCTACAGTAAAACCAAGTACCAGAGCATTCTTAATAAACTGTTTTGTTCTTTCGTTCTCAGGAGCTTTAAAAGTATTATAAAAACCATACCCCGCAGCTCCCCCGATTAAAACCTTTGTTGATGCTTCATTAAGTGCATGTATCAATTTTGGCTGGTCAAGATACTTCCCCAGAACCAGAATATTACTTACGGTGGTCACTTTTTTTTCTCCGAATTGTTTAAATGGTTAATATAAACAGAGTGAAAATGATTATCATTTTCAAAATTATACCAGAAAAAAATCTATTTTATTCAAGTTTTATAAATTTTTTCCGATATTTAAAACAGATAGTGCAAAAAATTTTAAAATTACTGGAAAATTTTTCAATTTTAGCTAAAATAATAATAAGAAAGAAATGGGGAAACACTTAATATGTCATTTTTAAATAACATTTCCAGATTGTTTAACCCGGCGACGTACTCTTCTGTACCGGTAGGTTCAGTTGAAAAGCTACCTATTCAAACAGCTTCACAAGTATCAGGTAACCCTTTTCTGGGGCAGGATAAAGTGGATTCTTCAATTTATGGTAAGAACAAACCTGTGCCTGGTGGTTATTTTGCTGGATATTACAATGGACAGCCTAACATAGTCGGTCAAAAACTCTTTATTGTTATTTAAAAATCATTAAGATTTACTGTTTTACTTTGTTATAGCGAAAATCATTCGCTAAGTTGTTGTGTGCAGTTAAATACAATAGATCTCCGGGTTGCTGCAAAACGTCCTGAGAAAACAATTGTTTGTTTGTTTGGTAAAATAAACATATCACCCGGAAAGGCGGTATAATCTGAAACGATTTTAGCGGTTCATTTTTAGTATGATTCTTTTACCATATTGAGCCAGCCCAGCCTTGTTTCATAATCTGTGTCGGGTTCTTTTTGAACATTAACAACTATTTCTTGCTTTCTTAACTGGGATAAACCAATAACGTCATTATCATTTTTTTCCGGAAAAAGAAGATTCGCTAGAAACTTCATTTTTGTTACCTCGTAATCTACTGAATTTGACTATTCATGCTGACTGATAATCAAGAATGAATTTACATTCATTATAATTCACTAATAAAGGTCTTCACTACAGGAAAATTACTACCTTCTTAAAAAATAAACCAAACATTTATTTTACGAAATTATACTCCCTGATTTAATAAAGATAAAGGCCTATTTTAATAATACATAATAACTGCGAATATAAAATGATACATCCGAAGTATTTTAAAGAATATACCCACCCCTCATTACTGTTTGGTTAAATTTTTTCTGAGGGTTTG